>ERZ840407.219-NODE-219-length-57973-cov-11.367312_pt1 | contig 57973 bp, 44 predicted proteins | sample MGYA00519877_ERZ840407 | MGnify/ENA primary metagenome ERZ840407 (study PRJEB31850, sample SAMEA3708875) | human gut metagenome | biome: human gut; feature: human-associated habitat; material: faeces | place: China | collected 2014 ...
CTCGCACGGAGAGCACATTAAGTGCTCTCCGGCTCGTGCGGAACTCGCGATCGACTTCGCATGCCGCCGGGCAGCCGGGGCCGACGCGAGGTTCAAGATTGTCAAAAAAGCGGTCGGCGCGCAGTGCGCCGACCGCCGATATATGGGGTCTGATATTTTCTACCAGCTAGTTCCTCTTACTCGTCTAGGAGATCCTCTGGCATGTCGTTGCCGTCGCCTAGATCGACAGGGGTTTCTTCGGGGGCAGAGCCGTCTTCTGTGGCTTCGCCTTCGGGCTTTTCCTTGGCGGCCGTCATGCGGGCGACAGCGCATACGCGGTCGTTGTCGTCGACGGTCATCATCTTGACGCCCTGGGTAGCGCGGCCAGTCTGGCTAATCTCATCGGTCTTGACGCGAATGACCGTCGCGCCCTCCGTCACGATGAACAACTCGTGCTGCGGGCCCACCGTCTTCATGGCCGCAAGGTTGCCCTTACGCTCGGTCATTTGGATGGTGTAGACGCCCTGGCCGCCGCGATTCTGCTCCGGGTAGTCCGCGACCGGCGTGCGCTTGCCGTAGCCGCGCTCGGTGATGACGAACAGATCGCCGTTGCCGTTAGTGACTTCCATGCCCAGAACGCTCACGCCGTCCTTCATACCGATACCGCGAACTCCGCTGGTATCGCGGCCGGTGGCGCGCACCTGCTCCTCGGAGAACATGATTGCCTTGCCCGCGGTGGTGGCCAGGATAATCTTGTCGCCCTCGCGCACGCGGCGCACGTTCAGCAGCGCGTCGTCGTCACGCAGGTTGATAGCGATCAGGCCGTCGCGACGGCTGCGGTCATATGCGCTCATCACAGTCTTCTTGACCATGCCACTCTTGGTGGCAAACATCAGGTACTCGTCGGCAGGGAACTCGCGGCAGCTGATGACGCTCGCGATCTTCTCGCCCTCCTCAAAAGGCAGCAGGTTGACGATCGCGGTACCGCGCGCCTGGCGCGTACCCACCGGCAGCTCGTGCACCTTCAGGCGATAGACCTTACCCTTGCTCGAGAAGAACAGCACGTACTCGTGCGTGGACGCGATGAACATCTCGTCGATGACGTCGTCCTCTTTGAGGTTGACGCCCGACACGCCCTTGCCGCCGCGCTTCTGGGCGCGGTAGGCGGCCACCGGGATGCGCTTGACATAGCCGGTGTGGGTGATGGTCACGACCATGTCCTCATCGGCAATGAGGTCCTCGACGTCCAGGTCCTTCTCGACATGGCTGATCTCGGTGCGGCGCTTATCGCCGAACTTCTTGGAGATCTCACGCATCTCTTCCTTAATGACGCCCAGGATCTTCTCCTCGTGCGCCAGCAGGTCCTCGTAGTAGGCGATGGCGCGGCGCAGGCCGTCCAGCTCTTCCTGGATCTTGTCGCGCTCCAGGCCGGTCAGGCGGCGCAGCTTCATCTCGAGGATGGCCGTGGTCTGCTCGGGCGTAAAGCCAAAGCGCTCGATCAGGCGGCTGCTGGCCTCGGAGTCGGTCTGCGAGGAGCGGATGATGCTGATGACCTCGTCGATATGGTCAAGGGCCATCAGGTAGCCCTCAAGGATATGCGCGCGGGCCTGGGCCTTCTTAAGGTCGAAGCGGGTGCGGCGGGTGACGACGTCGACCTGGTGGTCGATGTAGTGCTGCAGCATCTCGCGCAGGCTCAGGCATTTGGGAACGCCGTTGACAAGCGCCAGGTTGTTGGCGCCAAAGGTCGTCTGCAGCGAGGTGTACTTGTACAGGTTGTTGAGCACGACCTGCGGGATGACGCCCTTCTTGAGTTCGATGACCAGACGGATACCCTTCTGGTTGGACTCATCGCGCATATCCGAGATACCCTCGATGCGCTTGTCGTTGACGAGCCGGGCGATCTTCTCCTGCAGGGTGCCCTTGTTGACCATGTAGGGAATCTCGGTAAAGACCAGGCGGCTGCGGCCGGTCTTGGTGGACTCCACGTGAGCCTTGGCGCGCACGGTAATGGAGCCACGGCCGGTCTCGTAGCTCTGCTTAATACCGGCACTGCCCATGATGATGGCGCCGGTGGGGAAGTCCGGACCGGGCATGATCTGCATGAGCTCGTCGACAGTGGCGTCGGGATTATCGATCAGGTAGCAGGTTGCCTCGATCGCCTCGGTGAGGTTATGCGGGGCGATATTGGTGGCCATGCCGACGGCGATGCCCTGGCTGCCGTTGACCAGCAGGTTGGGGAAGCGCGCAGGCAGCGCCTGAGGCTCGGCGAGCGATTCGTCGTAGTTGGGCTGCCAGTCGACGGTATCCTTCTGCAAGTCACGCAGCAATTCCATGGCGGGCTTTGCCAGGCGGCTCTCGGTGTAACGCATGGCCGCCGCGCCGTCGCCGTCGATGTTACCGAAGTTGCCGTGACCGTCGATGAGCGGCGTGCGCATGGAGAACCACTGCGCCAGGCGGACCATGGCCTCATAGACCGCGGAGTCGCCATGCGGGTGGTACTTACCGATAACTTCGCCGACCGTCCAGGCCGACTTCTTGTGCGGGCGGTTGGGGTAGATGCCGCTCTCGTTCATCGCGTACAGGATGCGGCGGTGCACCGGCTTTAAGCCGTCGCGCACGTCCGGCAGGGCGCGCGCCGTAATGACCGACATCGAATACTCGATAAATGACTGCTTCATCTCGCGGCCAAACTCCGAAATCTGGAGCTGGCCGCCGTTGATATCCTCGCCGGCCGAGGCGCCACGGTCGACTTCGCCAAAGCTCTCCTCGAGCTCACCGTCGTCGTCCTCTTCCTCATCATCATCGGCATCGGGGTTATAGGCGTCCGGATCGCCGTCCTCGCCCTGCTCAGCACGGGCGAGCAGGCGCTTCAAATCGTCGGGCATGCCGGCATCGCCGGCCTCGCCCATACCCTCGTTATTGTTGATATCGTCTGCCACGTTACCTCCTCATGGTTTGCGTGGTCCATTAGTTCCCTACCACGGAGACGGATTACCGGGAATGCCGGATAACCCTCCTAGGTTTTCCAGGTGCCCCAGGTTGCCCTGAAGGATGAGGGCGCACGCCTTGCGTGCGGCGCCCGAAATCCTGAAGGGCAAGATGGGGTGCCTGGGAAAGCTAGGCGTCTAAGAAGCGCGCATCGTGCGCGTGTTTTTCAATGTACTCGCGGCGATAGCCGACCTCGGAACCCATCAGCTCGCGCACGGCGCGGTCTGCCACCACGGCGTCCTCGATCGACACACGCTGCAGAATGCGGGTCTTGGGGTCCATCGTCGTCGAGGCAAGCTGCTTGGGGTCCATCTCGCCCAGGCCCTTGTAGCGCTGGACGGTATAGCCCTTGCGCTTTTTGGTGATCTTGCCGTCCTTGGCCTTGCCGTCCTCGTCGTTATCGTCGGGGTTCAGTCCCAGACCCTGGATGGTGTCGCGCAGGATCTCGTCTTCGGGCTGGCGGCCGTTGGGATACACGTAGTGGATCTTGTTGCGCACCTTGATGCCAAAGATGGGCGGACAGGCAACATAGACGTAGCCGGCATCGATCAGCGGACGCATGTACTTGTAGAAGAACGTCAGCAGCAGGATGCGGATATGCGCACCGTCGACGTCTGCATCGGTCATGATGATGATCTTGTGGTAGCGCGCCTTGGTGATATCGAAGTCGCCGCCGTCGCCGGCACTCGTCGTGACACCGCAGCCGATCGCGGTAATCAGCGACTGGATGGTGTCGCTCGAGAACGCGCGATGGTCACCAACGCGTTCGACGTTCAGAATCTTGCCGCGCAGGGGCAGAATCGCCTGGATGTCTCGGCGACGGCCGTCCTTGGCCGAACCGCCTGCCGAGTCGCCCTCTACGATGAAGAGCTCGGTCAGCTCGGCATCGCGCACCGAGCAGTCAGCGAGCTTACCGGGCAGGGACGCCGTCTCGAGCAGGCTCTTGCGGCGGGTCGCCTCGCGCGCCTTGCGGGCGGCGTTGCGCGCCTTGCAGGCCTGTTGCGCCTTCTTGACGATCTCGCGGGCGGGCTTGGGATGCTCCTCCAAGTAATCGGCGAGGCCGTCGGTCACGATCTTGAGCGTGAGCGCGCGCATATAGGAGCTACCGAGCTTGGCCTTGGTCTGCCCCTCAAACTGCGGATCGGGCAGCTTGACCGAGATAACGGCCGAAAGGCCCTCGCGCACATCGTCGCCGGTCAGGTTGGCGTCTTTTTCCTTGAGCAGGTTCTGTTTGCGCGCGTAGTCGTTGATCACGCGGGTGAGCGCGGTGCGGAAGCCCTCAAGGTGCATGCCGCCCTCGGGAGTGTAGATGTCGTTGGCAAACGACATGACGTTCTCGCCGTAGCCGCTATTCCACTGCAGGGAAACCTCGACCTCGCCCATCTTGGCCACGGGAGCGTCCGGGTCCGATTTGCCCTCGATGTAGATGGGCTCCTTAAAGGCCTCGGGGACGTCCTTGCCCTCGTTGAGGAACTTGACGAAGTCGATGATGCCGCCCTCGTAGCAAAACTCCTCCACGTGGGGAGTCGCCTCGCGCTCGTCGGTCAGCACGATCTTGAGGTTCTTATTGAGGAACGCTGTCTCCTGCAGACGGTTGTGCAGCGTATCGAAATCGTAGATGCAGGTCTCGAAGATCTCGTCGTCGGGCCAGAAGGTGACGGTGGTGCCCGTCGAATCCGAGGTGCCCACGACCTCCATCTTCTTGACGGTCTTGCCGCGCGAGAACTCCATCTCGTAGGTGTTGCCATCGCGACGAACCTGAACGACCACGCGCTTGGACAGTGCGTTGACGACGGAGATGCCTACGCCGTGCAGGCCGCCCGAGACCTTATAGGCCGAGTTATCGAACTTACCGCCGGCGTGCAAGATCGTCATGACGACCTCGAGCGTCGGGATCTTTTTAACAGGGTGCTCGTCGACGGGGATGCCGCGCCCGTTGTCGACGACCGTGATGGAGTTGTCGGCGTGGACCGTCACCTGGATCTCGGTGCAGAAACCGGCCATGGCCTCGTCGACGGAGTTGTCAACGATCTCCCACACCAGGTGATGCAGACCGCTGGCGCTCGTCGAGCCGATATACATGCCCGGGCGCTTACGAACGGCCTCGAGACCTTCGAGAATCTTAATCTCGCCGCCATCGTAATCGTTTTCGTTTGCCACACGTCCTCCTTCAGTCAAGAAAATGTGTACAGCCTTACTAGTTTATCGTAAAAAAATACCCTCGGGACCGAGGGTATTTGGCTCTACAAGGCCACCAGATGCGATTTAAGGCTCTTTTTTGCTTTGCACGCCCTTGGCCCACTCGGCACTGGCTCTCATGGCATTCTCGAGGGCCTCGCGCAGTTTTTGGTCTTCGATGGGCGCCACCTGGCGCTCGATCTCGGTGCACTCGGCCTCACTTAGGTCGGCGTGCGGGGCCGGCGGGCGCTCGGTCGTCGCCGGGCGCAGGCGCTCCTTGGCGGCGGGCGGCGTGTGACCGGGCGCGGTGGTTTTGAACACCAGGCCGTCCACATGCGCACCGGCGCGCTCCATGCGCGCACGGATGATCTCGCGCAACAGCGTCATTTCCTGCGTCCACGAGGGCGAGTCGAGATACACCAGCAGCTCATTGGACTCGGGCAGGTAGCGCAGCCCCGTCACATGCCGTCCCTCGCGCGTGCCCGAGCACACCGCGTTCCATGCGCGATAGACCGCGCGCGACTCCTCGGCGGCCTCCATCTGCGCACGGCGCTTAGGCGTTGCAGCCGCCAGGATGCGCTGGCGCTCTGCGTTCAAAAATCCACTGAAGGCGACTGTCTCGCTCTCGCGCTCGTAATTAGCACGTCTCACCCATGCTCACCACCTTGGCTCGATCAAGCAGGTCATCGGTAAAGTACCCCAGGTTGGTCGTAGTTATGACCGTCTGGATATCATCGCCGATCAGCCGCAGGAAAGCGCCGCGACGCTCGCCGTCGAGCTCGCTCATCACGTCGTCCAAAAGCAGCAGCGGGGCGGTGCCCAGGACATCGCGAGCCACGGCCACCTCGGCCACCTTCCAGGACAGTACCAGCGTGCGCTGCTGTCCTTGGCTGGCAAATGAACGGGCGGAGCGACCCGCCACGGTGAACTCGATCTCGTCGCGATGCGGTCCCACCAACGTCACGCCGCGGCGAATTTCCTCGTCGGCATGCTCGTCAAGGGCAGCCAGCATGCGCTCGTACGCCCAACCCTTCAGCTCTTCGCGATCCTCGACCTGGGGTAAATCCCCCAGCGTGGACGCATAGGTCACGTTGGCAGCCTCGCCGGACGCCACTTGCCCGTAGGCAGTGTGCACATGGCCCGCCAGCCGGTCGAGTAGGGCCAACCGGTGCACGAGCAGGGCCGAGCCCGCGCGAGCAATCGAATCGTTCCACGCGCCGAGCATCTCGCGACAGCACCAGGTCTCCTTGAGCAGGGCGTTACGCTGGGTCACGCAGCGCCCATAGGTGCTCGCAAGATCGGCATAACGCACGCTCAGCTGCATGCCAAAGTCATCGAGGGCGGCGCGGCGCACACTGGCGCCTCGCTTAACCATGTCCAGATGGTCGGGGCAAAACAGCACGCTCGGCAGAATCCCGCGCACACCGGCGGCAGAGCATCTCTTGCCGTTGCGACTAAACGAGCGCTTACCGTCCTCCGCGCTCAATCCCATATCAAGCACGCGGCCGTCGCCCTCGAGCCTCAGCTCGATCTTGCACGAGCCCACGCCGTCATGGACGAGCTCGGCTGCGGTCGGATGCCTAAACGAGGCGCCGCTCGTCAGCAGCTGCAGCGCCTCTATGAGATTGGTCTTTCCCGCCGCGTTGGGTCCCGCAAGTATCGTCACGCCCTCGTCCAGGGCAAGGCGATAGCTATCGAAGCTGCGGTAGTGCGCGACGGAAAGATCGCGGGCGAACATGGTCATGGCGCAGCGCTAGATGCGGACCGGCATGACCAGGTACAGGTAGTTGATCTTGTCGTAGGACTTAAAGATGCCCGCCTGCGAGTAGCTCTTGAGCTCCAGCGTGATCTCCTTCTCCTTGGACAGGGCATTGAGGCAGCCGAAGATGTAGTGGTAGTTGAAGGCGATGGTACCCGACTCGCCCTCAGCCTCGACATCGATCGTCTCCTGCGCAAGGTCCTGGTCATTGGAAATGGAGGACAGGCCCATCTGCCCGTTCTCGACATCGATCTCGAACTTGACGGCGGGGTTGGCGCTCGCGATAACGGCCACGCGCTTGAGGGCGGCGTTAAAGGCGGCGACATCGATCTTGACGCTCGTCACGCACGAATCGGGGATGAGCTGCTTGTAGTTGGGGTACACGCCCTCGATGCGACGCGACACGTAGGTGGTGTTGCCGGCCTCGAAGACGACCTGGGTGTCGGTAGCCCCGATCATGATGGTCGCCTGGCTGGCCATGATGTTCAGCGCGTCGTTAAAGGCGTCAGCCGGAACGTTGAGCTCAAAGGAGCCCTCGAGGGTCGAGGTCTCGACCTGCGTATCGCACACGGCCAAGCGGAAGGAATCGGTCGCCACCAGGCGTACGGTGTTGTTCTCGACCTTCATGTGCACGCCGCCCAGGATGGGGCGAGCCTTGTCGGTCGAGGTGACGCGCCACACGCGGCCGACCATTTCGGACAAGACATCGGTCGGCAGCTCCACGGCACTCTCGATGGCATAGGCCGGAAACTCGGGGAAGTCATTGGCATCGAGCGTGTTCAGCCTAAAAGAGCTCTTCTCGCAACCAATCAGCACCTGGCGCTCGGACAGCTCAAAGGTGACCGGGGCATCGGGGAGGGTCTTGGTGATATTGGAGAGCATCTTACAGGGGATAACCATCTCGCCCTCTTCTTCGACATGCGCCGCGATGCGATGACGGATCGAGATGGTGTAGTTAGAGGTCTGGAATTCCAAGATGCCGTCTTGGGCCTTAACGAGCACGCCCGACAGGATGGGAAGGGTGGATGCCGAAGCGACACCCTTCATAACGACGCCGATGGCTTGTGTAAGCGAGCTCTGGCTGACGGTGAACTTCATCTTTTAATACCTTTCTATAGATATAAATATCTTAATAATAGTAATAGCACTGACGAAACTGTTGATTACTCCCAAAGACGCAGGTCAGACCAAGAAAGAGAATCGACAGCAACCTGTGTGCAACAGGGGTGGTTTTCCACGTTCAAAACCTGCGCAAAACTTTTCATCTCCGCGGGTTGGGTTTTAGACACCTTATGCCCGTGGTTTCGACAAGTTTTCAACAGGTGTCTCTATTTCCCTACGAGCGCAGTGTAATTTTATCGCGCAGCGACTTGAGGTCTTCGGTGACGGTGCGGTCTTCCTGGATCATCTTCTGGACCTTTTTGTAACTCGTGCTGACGGTCGAGTGGTTGCGGTTGCCAAATTCGGCGCCCACCGCCGTGGTCGTCATCTCGCACATCTCGATGGCCAGGTAGATAGCGATATGGCGTGCTTTGGCGATATTGGCGTTGCGACGCGGGCCGATGAGCTCCTCGTGCGTCACGCCGTACTGCTCTTCGATGACGGACTGAACCGTCTGGACGTTGATCTTTTTGGCCGATGTGTCAAAGTACTGGCTGGCGATGGCGTCGATATCGTCAAAGGTGAGCTCCCCGCCCTCGCGCTCGCGGTCGCCCGCCTCGCCGGCGCAGCGCTCGCAAAAGCTCTCGAGTTCGCGGATGTTGGTGCCCGAGACCTCGGCCATGTGTTTAAAGTGCTCGTCGGTTAGGTGCCCGCCGTCGCCCCCATAGGCCGCCAGCAGCGAGTCGTCGCCTGCCTCGGGAGCGGCGACGATGGTGTTCTCGTAATAGCGCTGCAAGATCTTGTATTTCATTTCGTAGCTGGGCTCTGCGACCAGGCAGAGCATGCCGGCGTTGAAGCGGCTGGTTAGACGCTCGTCCATGCTCAGGTCCTTGGGGGCGCGGTCTGCCGCGATGACGACCTTCTTGTTGTTGCGGATGAACTCGTCCATGAGCTGGAAAAAGTAGTCCACGCTCGCGCGCTTGCCGATGATGTTTTGGATGTCGTCGATGATGAGCACGTCCACGCCGTGGTACGCCTGCATGATGGGGGCGTTGCTCTTCTTTTGGCGGTCGAACTCGGTCATCAGGTCGTCCAGATATGCCTGGGAGTTGGCATACTTGACCTTGATCTCGGGCGACTTTTCGGCGAGCTCGTTTTTGATGGCAAGCAGCAGGTGCGTCTTGCCCAGGCCCGATTTGCCGTAGATGAACAGTGATGTGCACGTGCCCCGCTCGTCCGCGAGGGCGGCAAACTTGAGTGCCGAGCGATAGGCATGGCTGTTCTCGGGGCCGTAGACAAAGTTCTCAAAGGTAAATTTTGAGTTCGCGGCGAGCGGGGCTCCATCCGTATTCTGTTCGGCCGGCGCGGTCGGTGCTGGCATGGGTGAAGCGGGGGTCGCAGCTTGCGTGGATTTAGTTGGCGCTCCGCCCTTCATCTGGTTCATCATGCGACGAAAATCATCGGCCGAGAGCGTGTTCTTGATTGCAATGCCCGAATCCGCGCCCGTCGTTGCGTCGTGAGCGATGGGCATGTGCGTGACGGGTGCGTTCGTTGACGTCGCCGCCGCGGTCGGCAACGGTGCCATGGTTTCACGGGAAACATCGCTGTGCTGGTGCCCGATTGTCGGCACGTCGCCTGCGGAGGCCGGCGCCGCCGGGGAAGCAGCGGGGGCCGTGGCGGGCGCCGTCGCGGCAGCGGATTCCGTCGCGGCGCCTTGCGGTGCCACGATGTCGAGCGCAATCGGTGCAAAGGCGATTTCTTCCAGATAGGCCTCAATGGTCGGCTGATGCTTTTTGAGCTGCGCGATGGCAAAGCGCGAGGGGGCCTCGATCGTGAGCGTATCTTCGGTTAGGCTTATGGCGCGCGATTGCCCCAGCATGTTGATGAGGCGTGCATCTTGGCCGTCGCGCTGGCAAAAGGCGATGGCATCCCCCAGGATGATGCTTGCTTCCTCGTCCACTATCTCTCCCGTTCTTTAGCTCTGAGCTCGCACGCGAGCGGCGCCGAGTTCGGTCAGATGGTATTTCTGGCCATGCTTGATGACCAAGCCGGCCTGCGCCAAGTCATTGAGCGTGCGTGACCAAGTGGGGGCCGAGTTTCCAAACGCCCTCGCCAGATCGGTAGCACCGCACGCTTGATTTTGCGCCAGATAGCCCAGCGCGGCGTTGCCGCGATCGCTTACGAACACGTCCGGTTGTGGCTGCGCATACTGATTTGCTGCATTAGGATACATCATTTGAGCTGCTGGTTGTTGAGAACTCTGCATCGGCGGCATTTGCTGTTGAAAACTTTGAGGCCACTGTTGGTAAGGCTGCGGAGTCATCTGCTGGGCCCAGGGGTTGTGCTGCTGCTGCGGCATCTGCTGGTACGGCTGCTGATATCCCTGCTGGTACTGCTGTGGGAACTGCTGGCCATACCCCAGTGGCGGCATCTGCTGATATGGATATCCCTGTTGGTACGGCTGATATCCCATTTGCTGGCCACCCGGTGCCCCCGTCGCCTGCTGCATTGCTGCTGCATCCTGATCCGCCAGCGGCATGGCCTCTGGCACGTTTGGCGGCATCGACATCGACGCCGCCTGGGACTCTTGTGTAGGAAGCATTCCGGGCTGCTGCATCTGTCCCACGCGGGGCTGCATCTGTTGCGTTGCCATGGGCTGCTGCGCAAAAGCTCCCGGCAGGGGATATGCGGGCTGCTCCGTCTCGGGCCGCACGGCAGCACCGCGCCCGCCGGCGCGTTCGATTTCCTGCACGCGTTTAGGATCCAGGCTTACCGTAACCACGGTGCCGTTGCCCATGTTGTCCTCGATGGACACGGCCCCGCCGGCGTTTTCCAAATACTCCTGCACCATGGGAAACCCTGCTCCGGTTCCACGGATATAGCGCTTCATCTTGCTGTTTGCGCTGGTAACGCCAAAGTCGAAAGCGCGCTCCTTGTCGTCGATGCCGGGTCCTTGATCAGCAAAGCGGATGGTGTCTCCGCCGTCCAGAATCGAGATGATGGGCTCGGCAAAGTGCGCGTGGATAAAGTTTTCGACAATCTCGCGGATGACCATGAGCGAGATATGGCCACCTTGTTCTTTCATGCACTGGTAGACGGTGTTGGTCGTCTCTTCCAAATACGTGCGGACATCTTGCGGATCAATGACGATCACACGCGGTGTCGACAGCATGTCGTCATAGACGGCGATGCGCGCGGCGTACATGACTTTTGGCGCCTGCGTGGTCGTCTGCTCGCCTTCCTCACGCTCTTCGCGCACGCCGGTGATGTGCTCGTTGTCGGGTGCCGGGTCTCCGGAATCGACCATGGTGTAAAAGTCGTCAGACATGCCGCTCGCAATCTTTCAAAAGGTTTCGAACAAATAGTAGCTCACCGTGCAATGTTTCTCATCTTTCGACAACTTTTCAAAACCTGTTGAAAACTTTGGAAAACGGACGAAAAGTTCTCAACATTGCCAACATGACCTGTTGAAAACTCGATGAAATATCGTGAAAAGTTGCCATGCACCGCTAAATCGAGCTCGGCTTATGGGGGAACCGTGTGAACTGCGCAACCTTTTACCTTTGATTTCTTGACATTTGAACATTGATTTCCCTACAATCTTCAAGCTCACGTGTCTATATCTGCGTCCGCGCCCCCGCGGACACTCGAAATGCAGCAGGAGGAACTTAAGATGAAGCGTACGTATCAGCCTAATAAGCGTAAGCGTGCCAAGACCCATGGCTTCCGTGCCCGTATGGCCACTAAGGGTGGTCGTGCCGTGCTCGCCCGTCGTCGCGCCAAGGGCCGCAAGCGTCTCACTGTCTAGCAGCGATACACACATCTCGCATGAAGACTATTAAGTCTCGGCAAGATTTCGAGCATGTGTTCAGTCAGGGGCGTCGTTTCAATCACCCTCTGATTCGAATGACCATATGTGAATCGGTTGGCGAAGGCGACTCCGGAAGGGTCGCCTTCGTTGGTGCTAAACGGCTCGGTTGTGCTGTCGTGCGCAACCGTTCTAAGCGTGTGATGCGCGAGGCCGCCCGCAGCTGTGGATTTCCCGTTGCGGGTTATGACATCATCTTGTTCGCAACTCCCAAGACGAGGGTTTCTTCGCCTCAGGAGATGGACAATGCATTGCGTTCGCTTATGAAACGCGCCGGCGTTGCCGGGGAGGAGCGATGAGCAATCACGTTTTGCGACGTGTTGCCATCGCTCCTATTCGCATATATCAACAGGTTATTTCGCCCTTATTGCCTGACGCCTGCATTTATTACCCAACGTGCTCGCAATACGCCGTCCAGGCGATTGAGAAGTACGGTGTTTTGAGAGGCTGCTGGCTTGCCGTGAGGCGCATCGCTCGCTGCAATCCCCTGCACGTCGGCGGTTATGACCCTGTGCCCTAGCGGGCACTCGCTATCGGAGGAAAACTTACATGTGGGATTGGATCGTTAACATCCTTTTCGAGCTGCTCAAGCTCATCCAGACCTTTGCGGTCGACTGGGGCCTGTCCATTATCATCCTGGTGGTCATCATCCGTCTGCTGCTGACGCCGCTTATGCTCAAGTCGACTAAGTCGACGGCACGCATGCAGGTGCTGCAGCCCAAGATGCTCGAGATCCAGGAGCGCTATGCCGACGATCCCCAGCGTCAGGCCGAGGAAATGCAGAAGTTCTACAGCGAGAACAAGTTCAACCCGATGGCTGGTTGTCTGCCGCTGTTGATTCAGATGCCTGTCCTGTTCGCCCTATTTACGCTGCTGCGTAACCTGCCGGACTACTTTAACGACGGCACGTTCTCGTTCTTTAATATTCTGCCCGACCTGACCACCACGCCGAGTGCCTCCTTTGCCGATGGCTTTATGGTCGCGCTGCCTGCGCTGGTCTGCCTGATCCTGTTCGCTGTCCTGACCCTGATTCCGCAGCTCTATATGTCGCGCAACCAGACCGGCCAGCAGGCTCAGAGCATGCGTATGATGGCCGTTGTCATGACGGTCATGATGCTTTGGATGGGCTGGAGCCTTCCCGTTGGTGTTCTGCTGTACTACGACGTCTCGTCTACTTGGCAGGTTATCCAGCAGATTTTTGTGACGCAGAAGGTCATCGACAAGGCGAAGGCCGATGAGGAGGAGCGCCTTAAGAACGCGCCGCTGCAGGTTGAGGTTACTCGTCGCGAGAAGAAGCCGCGCCCGCACAAGAAGAAGTAGTGGGATATCAATCTTATTTAGGTACCTAACTTTTGGAGTACGTTATGTCTGAAGAGATCATCGAGGATATGCTTGAGGAGGTTGCCCCGCAGGTCGCGGGCGATTATCCCGAGATTGCACAGCGCTACAAGGCTGGTGAAGAGCTGACCGACGAGGAGCTCGACACCATTGCCGATGTCGCGATTTCCATCCTGCGTTCCATCCTTTCGCACTTCGATGCCGCCAACTCTCCTATCGATGAGTATGAGGGCGACGAGGGTGAGTTGATTCTGGATGTAACGGCTCCCGACCTTGCTGTTCTCATTGGCCGTCATGGTCGCACCCTTGATGCCCTTCAGGTTATGTTCTCATTGCTGGTGAGCCGCAAGCTCGGCTTTAGGTATCCGGTTGTAGTGGACGTCGAGGGATACAAGAGCCGCCGTCAGGACAAGGTTGCCTCCATGGCTCAGTCTGCTGCCGAGCGTGCCATCCGCACTCATAAGCGTGTTTCGCTTCCGCCCATGAATGCCTACGAGCGCCGACTGGTTCACATTGCACTTCGTGGCAATGACGCCGTCGATACTCATTCTGAGGGTTCTGACCCCGATCGCCATGTGGTGATTGTTGCTCGATAATCTACTCGAGCTTATGCTAAGGGGACGTGGTTTCCACGTCCCCTTTTTTTGTCAAAAGTTCTCGATACACTGATTTTTGTCAGAAAGGAGCTTTCGTTGTTAGTACTTACTGATCAGCAGGCTGACGAGATGTTGAGTCGTCTAACTTCCTATTGCAAAGAGTATTCCTTGAGCGTAACTGATACTGAGCTGAGGAAATGTATTCAACATTTGGATTTGGTTCTGGAAACAAATAAGACAACCAATCTCACCCGTGTTCTTAACATAGAAGATGCTGCGGTACTTCATATCCTCGACTCACTTGTTTTGCTCCCCTATATCAATAAGGCTCCTGAGGGAGCTTTGCTCGATATGGGAACAGGTGCGGGCTTCCCTGGTATTCCGTTAACCATAACCATGCATCGTAAAGCTACTTATATTGACTCTGTTGGTAAGAAGGTTGATGCTGTCAATTCTTTTGTTGATGTTCTTGGATTGAAACATGCTCATGCGGTTCATGATCGCCTTGAAGAATATGCTCGAAGCCATAAGAAGCAGTTTTCTGTCGTAACCGCCCGCGCACTTGCCCCTCTACCGATTCTTGTTGAGTATGCTGCTCCGTTCCTCAAAGACGGAGGGCTATTTGTTATCACCAAGGGTAATCCTTCGGATGAGGAGCTTGCTTCCGGCATGTCAGCAGCTAAGATTTGCGGCTTCACTTTGCTTCTGAATGACGCAATCGATTTGCCTGAGGGCTTGGGCCACAGGGAGTTCATTGTTCTTAAAAAGAGTCATCCGGCATCCGTTTCATTGCCTCGTGCAAATGGCATGGCAAAGAAGAATCCGCTTGCCTAGATGTTTCACGTGAAACATAATGGATACTAACAACTTGCAGTGTTTCACGTGAAACATGGCGGTTGATATCGAATCGGAATGTTTCACGTGAAACATCCTCCGTTTGACAGCTTTAATACACACCAGGAGGGACCGTGGGATTTCGCGACGTTAAGCGTTCTAAGAGCGCAAAAGACACGCGTATCATTGCAATCATCAATCAAAAAGGCGGCGTCGGTAAGTCAACGACGGCTGTGAACCTTGCAGCAGCACTGGGTGAGCAGGGTCGTAAGACACTGATTGTCGATTTTGATCCGCAGGGAAACAGCACCAGTGGATTTGGAATTGAAAAAGAAGACCTTGATCGCTGCATCTATGATGCATTGTTGAATGATGTGCCGGCAGAATCGCTTGTTCTTGATACAAATTGCAAAAAGGTATTCGTAATTCCAGCTACGATTCAGCTTGCAGGTGCCGAAATTGAGCTCGTAAGCGCAATTGCTCGTGAAACCCGCCTCAAAGATTTGCTTGAGCCGATTCAGGACGAGTTCGATTTTATTTTCATTGACTGTCCTCCTTCGCTCGGCCTGCTTACTATCAATGCCTTGACCGCAGCAGACAGCGTTTTGATTCCGATCCAGTGCGAGTACTACGCACTCGAGGGCGTTACGAAGCTGCTAGAGTCAATGAAGATGGTCAAATCACGTCTGAACAAGGGCTTAGACACCTATGGTGTGCTTATGACCATGTATGACTCGCGTACTTCTCTATCGAATCAGGTTGTTGAGGAGGTTCAATCATACTTTGGTGATAAGGCATTTAAGACGCTAATCCCCCGTACGGTTAAAATCTCCGAAGCTCCGTCTTTTGGAGAACCGGTAATTACCTATGCACCTCAAAATAAGGGTGCAAAAGCGTATATGAACCTTGCAAAAGAGGTGATCAAGCGTGCCTAGTGTAAAGAAACGTGGCGGATTGGGACGTGGACTCAATGCTTTGGTCTCAGAGGCCGAGTATGAGACCGGTGGTTCTGCTGTATCTGCTTCAAATGCCGCATCTGTAACAAAACTACCTATTGAGGATATCGTTCCCAACCCTAATCAACCGCGAATTCATTTTAATGAAACTGAACTTCGCGAGTTGAGTGAGTCAATCCAAGAGCATGGCGTTTTGCAGCCGCTCTTGGTTCGCAAGCATGGAAACGGCTATGAGATTATCGCTGGTGAGCGTCGTTACCAGGCGTCAAAGCTTGCTGGTCTTGAGGAGCTGCCTGTCATCATTAAAGATGTTAATGATGAAGAGATGCTGGCTCTTGCTCTTATCGAAAACCTTCAGCGTTCTGATCTGAATCCCGTCGAAGAGGCTAAGGGCTATCGCCAGCTCATTGATGCCAGCGGTATGACCCAGGAGGCGTTATCAAAAGCTGTCAGTAAGTCTCGTTCTGCAATTACAAATTCACTTCGTTTGCTTGATCTTCCCGAAGTCGTACAGCAGATGATTTTCGAGGGCAAGCTTACTGCGGGCCATGCGAGAGCGATTCTTGCAGTTCCATATGAAGATGCCAGGATTCGACTTGCTGAGAAGGTTGTTGCAGAAGGTCTTTCCGTTAGAGCGACAGAAAATCTTGCTCCGTTGTTTTCTGCCGGAGATACGCCAAGGACTCCGAGGCCAGCAACACCTCAGTCATTCAAAAAGGCCGCTCGAGTTCTTCGTCAAGTTTTCAACACGAATGTTCGTGTGAAGAGCTCGCGTGGCAAGAACAAAATTGAAATCGAGTTCAAAGACGAAGAAGAGCTCTCCCGTATCCTTGGCGAGATGATTCAATTTGGGCAGGAGGATCAGGATGAAGAGTAAGGTTCTCGCAGTCATTGCGTTTGCAACCACCGTTGCCGCTGGTGCTTTTGCTGGTTATAAGATTGCGACAGATGATGAACTGCGCGGTCGACTGCTGCGCGGAGCTCAGGATATTGTCGATACATCTAAGAAGAAAATGGATGTGATGACCGAAGATGTCGCTATGCGCACTGCTCAGGTGACTAAGAATCCAAAGATTAACCAAGACTGGGTTAACCATCAGTGGGAAAATGTTGGTTATTAGGTACCTAACAATTATTTGCCTGTTTTAAAGGGGTTCTTGTCTGATTTAGGAGACAAGGACCCCTTATTTTGGCCATTAAACTAACCTTATGTAAATCAAATTCAATAGTATGAATATAAATGAAACAGTCCTGGTTGCATTATTTGCAACCAGGACTGTCGGATGTTTCACATGAAACGTTATGGGGTACAGACTCCCCTATGCGTTCTTCTGGACCTTGAAACGTTGCTTCAGCTGACCGCAGGCGGCATCAATATCATTGCCGCGAGAATTACGGATCGTGGTCTCGATGCCACGAGACTCAAGGCGGCGCTGAAGATCCTCGACCTTATGAATCGGCGACGGCTTGAGCGGGCTGCCCTCGATGTCGTTAAGCTGAATCAGGTTAACGTGGCACAGCGTTCCCTCGCAGAAGTCGCAGAGTGCCTGCATCTCGGGATTCGTATCGTTGACGCCTTCGATCATGGCATATTCATAGGTCGGGCGGCGGCCAGTCTTTTCGGTGTAGAGCTGAAGCGCCTCGTGAAGGCGGAGCAGCGTGTACTTCTTAACACCGGGCATGAGCTTGTTGCGCGTCGACTGGATGGCGGAGTGCAGGGAAACGGCAAGCGTGAACTGCTCGGGGATGTCGGCAAATTTGCGAATACCGGGAATAACGCCGCTGGTAGAGACGGTGAGGTGACGGGCGCCGATACCGATGCCATCGGGGTCGTTGAGGATACGCAGTGCCTTGAGAACCTCGTCGTAGTTGGCAAACGGCTCGCCCTGGCCCATGAAGACAACACTCGTGGCACGCTCGCCAAAGTCGTTGGATACATGAAGTACCTGGTCGACGATCTCTTGAGCGGTCAGAGAACGCTTGAGGCCGTTGAGACCGGTAGCGCAAAAGGCGCAGCCCATGCCACAACCTGCCTGGGTGGAAACGCAGACGGAAAGCTTGTTACGACGGGGCATACCGACAGTCTCGACGGAAATGCCGTCGTGGTACTCGAGCAGATACTTGCGAGAGCCGTCTTTGGAAACCTGCTTGGTGAGTTCAGTCGGCGTGTCAAAGGCAAAAGCCTCTTTAAGCTGCTCGCGGAAAGCCTTGGGAAGGTTGGTCATATCGTCAAACGAACAAACGTTCTTCTCAAAGACCCATTCGATGAGCTGCTTCGCGCGGAAAGCGGGCTGGCCGAGTTCTGCCACGAGCTCGCGAATATCGTTTTGGCTCAAGTCGCGAATGTCCTGAGATTTAGTCCTGGGATTCATGGAAGCCTTTCGATTTTGGGGAAACGTAGAGGGTATCGCTACAATATGGTATCAGCTGCAGAAATTATAGAGGAGGAGTCTGCCCATGCCGGGTAAAAGCCTAGAGAACATGCACGTAGCGGTCTTGGCGGGCGGTCATTCCGCTGAGCGCGAGATTTCGCTCAATTCGGGAAAGAACGTCGTGGCGGCCTTGAAGGAGGCCGGCTACACCTCGGTGGAGCTGCTCGACACGGCTGCCGATGATTTTATGGTAACCATGGCGACCGGTGGTTTCGACGTGGCGTTTATCGCCATGCACGGCGCCGGCGGTGAGGATGGCGCCATGCAGGGTGCCATGGAGACCTTGGGTATCCCCTACACGGCCTCGGCCGTGCTCGCAAGCGCCTGCGGTGCCGACAAGGAGGTCTCGAAGCTCCTGTACGCCAAGGCGGGCATTCCCATTGCCCCCGGCCTCGCGCTCGAGGTGGGCGATGAGGTCGATATCGATCATATCGTCGAGGTTTGTGGCGACCGCTGCTTTGTGAAGCCGGCCGTAAACGGTTCCAGCTATGGCATTTCCCTGGTCCATGAGCCATCCGAGCTGCCCGCGGCAATCGCCAAGGCGTTTGAGTACGGCGACAAAGTGCTGGTCGAGAAGTGCATCGAGGGTACCGAGATCACCGTCGGCGTATACGGCGAGGATGACGTGCGCGCCCTGCCGATTGTTGAAATCCGTAAGCCCGAGGACTGCGAGTTTTACGATCTGGACGTGAAGTATGTCGACCCTACGGACATCCATCGCATTCCGGCGCAGATTTCACCCGAGAACTACGCTCGTGCTCAGGAGCTCGCCTGTGCTGCCCATAAGGCACTCGGCTGCCTGGGTATCTCGCGCAGCGACTTTATCGTGAGCGAGGATGGCCCCGTCATCCTCGAGACCAACACGATTCCCGGCATGACCGATACATCGCTGTATCCGGATGAGATTCGCCACACCGATGACATGACGTTCCCGCAGGTGTGTGACAGTCTGATTCGTATGGGACTTCGTCGAGCGGGCGTTGCATGCTAATCGAGGACGCTGTTTCGTCGGGAACGCCGCAGTTTGTCATCGATTCCTATGCCACGCTTGCCGAGCGCGCCAAAACCCAATCGTTTGGTCTCATCGAGGAAGATGTTATCGTCCTCGATACCGAGACCACGGGTCTTTCGGTGCAGGACAACGAGCTTATCGAGATATCAGCGGCCCGCCTTTCGGGCCGCGAGGTTGTCGATCGGTTCGATACCTTCGTGCATCCCAAGCAGCTGATTCCCGCCGAGATTACCGAACTCACGAGCATTACAAACGCCGATGTGGTGGATGCCCCATCGGCCGTCGAGGCCGTGGCCGCTCTCGCCGATTTTGTCGGCGGCTGCCCGGTGATTGCGCATAATGCCACCTTCGACCGTTCGTTTATCGAGTCGGTCAAGGGCGGTGTCAACGTCAGCGACATCTGGATCGATTCGCTGGCACTGTCGCGCATCGCGCTTCCGCGCCTGGCCTCGCATAAGCTGTCTTTCATGGCCGACCTGTTTGGCTGCGACTCGGTGTCGCACCGCGCCAACGCCGATGTCGACGCCCTGTGTGGTGTGTGGCGCGTGCTGCTCGTGGCGCTCACCGACTTGCCTCAGGGCTTAATGGCGCGCCTGGCCGACATGCACCCCGACGTACCCTGGTCCTATCGTCCCATCTTCTCGTTCTTGGCGGGACAGAACCCAGGTTCCATCTTCTCTCTCAGCGCCGCCCGCGCCGACGTACTCAAGGCCGATCGGGCCGATGATCGCGTTGATGCGGACGAGCTACCGGTCCTTAAGATGCCGAGCAGCGAGGAAATCGAGGCGGACTATGCCCCAGGCGGCCTGGTTAATCGCATGTATCCCACGTACGAGCCGCGCGATGAGCAGATCGCGATGGCACTCGAGGTCCGTGACGCACTCGTTACGGGAACGCATCGCGTGATTGAGGCGGGGACAGGCGTCGGCAAATCGATGGCCTATCTGGTGCCTTTTGCCGAGGCCGCGCGCCGCAACAATATCACGGTTGGTATCGCGACTAAATCGAATAATCTTGCCGACCAGCTCATGTATCATGAGCTGCCCAAACTTGCCGAGCAGCTGGACGGAGACCTATCGTTTTGCGCCCTCAAGGGCTATGACCACTATCCATGCTTGCGTAAGCTTGAGCGCATGAGCCGCGGCCAAGTCGAAATTACGACCAAGCGTGATCCTGCCGACACGCTTACGGCAGTCGCGGTCATCATGGCGTACGTGTGTCAGTCGGCCGATGGCGACCTCGACTCGCTTGGCATTCGCTGGCGCAGCGTCAACCGTCCCGACTTTACGACGGCGTCGCGCGAGTGTGCCCGTCGCCTCTGCCCGTTTTTCCCCGATAAATGCCTGGTCCACGGCGCCCGCCGTCGCGCGGCGCATGCCGATGTGGTGGTCACCAACCATTCCCTGCTGTTCCGCAATGTTGCGGCCGAGGGCAGAATCTTGCCTCCGATCCGTCACTGGGTGATCGATGAGGCCCACTCCATCGAGCGCGAGGCACGCCGTCAATGGGCGCGCGTGGTGTCGGCGGATGAATCGCGCGTTCTGTTTGAGCGCCTGGGTGGCTCGAGCGCCGGTGCGCTGAGCCAGGTTTCCCGCGATTTGGCAACCACGGAGGGCTCTACGCTCTACCTGGGTCTTACCGCCAAGGCGACGTCGACAGTTGTGCGTGCGAGCATGGCGATTGCCGATGTGTTTGACGGCGTTCGCGAGCTTGGCCGCCGTGCCCGCGGCGGCTACGACAATGCGAACCTATGGATTGGCCCCGAACTGCGCGAATCTGACGACTGGCATGATTTCTTACAGTCGGCCTACGCTGCCATCGATGCATTGGAACAAGCTGACAAGAGCGTCGACGCGCTGGTGCAAGCCGTTGCTGCCGACAAGCCCGAGGTTGTTGTCGACCTGGGTGATATCTCGCGCCGCCTACACGAGCTGGCCGAGAACCTCAAACTCATCATTGACGGTACCGATGAGCACTACGTGTACTCGCTGCAAGTCAATCGCAGATTGCGCGCCGGCGGCGAGTCGATGACCGCGGAGCGCATCGATATTGGCGAGGCCTTGGCAACCGAGTGGCTGCCCGAGGTCCACACGGCTATCTTTGCATCGGCGACCATGACGGTTTCCAAGAGCTTTGAGCACTTTAACCACGCCGTCGGCCTCGATCGCATCGGTGCCTCGACATCATCGTCGCTGCACTTGGATTCGAGCTACGACTTCGATTCGAATATGGCTGTAGTCGTTGCGGGCGATATCCCCGATCCGCGCGATCGCGAGAGCTATCTTACGGCGCTCGAGCGAGTGCTGGTCGACGCCCATCTTGCCATGGGCGGATCGGTGCTCACGCTGTTCACCAACAGGCGCGACATGGAGGAGCTGTACGCTCGCGTCGAGCCCAAGATGGCTCGTGCGGGTCTGGAACTCAACTGCCAGCAGCGCAACTCGTCCCCTCGCCGTCTACGCGATCGCTTTATCAACGAACCGACCTCGTCGCTCTTTGCGCTTAAGGCCTTTTGGGAAGGGTTTGACGCCAGCGGCGAGACGCTGCGCTGCGTCATCATCCCCAAGCTGCCGTTCTCGAGCCCCACAGACCCGCTCTCATGCGAGCGCAATCTGCGCGAAGACCGCGCTTGGGTGCGCTATTCTCTGCCCGAGGCCGTGCTCGAGGTCAAGCAGGCAGCCGGTCGCCTCATTCGCTCATCGACCGATTGCGGTGTGCTGATTCTGGCCGACCCGCGCCTAGTGACGAAGGGCTACGGAAAGAAGTTCTTAACGTCGCTGCCCACGAGCTCCTACCAGCGCATTGAATCGGCGCAGATCGGTCACTATCTGCAGCTGTGGCGCGCACGCCACGAGCGGCGCCGCTAAAGCGGACAGACGAGGGATTTTGCCATATCGCACAGACGCTCTGACAGGGCGGGGTCATCCAAGATGCGGATGGCCCCGCCCGCTGCGATTACCTGGCTTAACAGCCAGCGCTCGGAGCCGTAGCGCACATTCACTGTCGAGCTGTCCGCCCCATTGGGTTCAATCGACATGATGCCGGGCCAGTCCAGGCGCTCTGCCAAGGCGCGCGGCATGAGAAGCTTCGCGCTCCGCTCCGCCTGGGCGAGGGAGTCATGGAGGGTCGCGGGCTCCGGTTCGTGGCGCACGACGGAGTCGTCGGTCAAGACCAGGCCCTCGATTTTATCCATACGATAGGTACGCTGTTCATCGACCGCGACATCCCAGGCAATCAGATACGTTTGGTCGCCGTTTGTTGTGATGCGCAAGGGGTCAACCAAACGTTCGCGCGCCTGTGTGTCATCCATCGAGCGATACGAGATGCGGCAGCGAACGCCGTCCCGAATGGCGCAGCTCAGCTGCTGCCAGTGCGATCCGTGGGCGACGGTGTCAAAGACGCGCTGGTTGTATCCGAGCTCTTTGGGAAGAAGGGCGCGCCGTATTCGAGCCGCCGCTTGGGGTTCGATCCCCAATGATTCAAGTTCATGGTTGAGCACAGCGCCCTCGGCGGCACTCAGACGCAGTGGCAGCACGCGCCCCGCATCACCGGTGAGGACCACGCACTCGCCACGGTGCTCGCAGATAATACGTGCGCCCGATTCTCGGTCCGCAAGCGTCGAGACGATCTCGAGAATCTCGTCGAGCGATGCCCCCGTGATATCAAAGCGGCTGCAAAGCTCGTCTCGTGTCATGCCATTCTCGCCGGCAGCGTAGAGGGCCTCCATGATATCGATGGCGCGCGAGAGTCTTTGCTCGCTGGTGAGTTTACGCACGGGCATGCTCGTGCACCGTCCTTTCGATGAGGTGATTCCACGCCTGCTTGAGAGAATCGGGGGCGACGGGCCTCATACCATCCATGGCATGAGCCATGCAAAACGAGGCTGCGGCTTCAAAGTCGCGCACGTCAACGGTCCAGGTCCAACCTGTTTCGGTGCGCATGAGTTCGCCTCGTCCGCGTGTGAGACCGCTGATCATATCGGCCTGCGCTTCACGCGCGAACGAGAACGTAGCCGCAACGGGTGAGCGGTCGGCAAAATCGAACTCAAAGAATAAGTAATCGTTGAGGTTGAAATCCGCAGGAATGGCGTAGGCTTTCGAAGGTCTCCAGGCGCGAATGATGCGGTCGCAGCGGAATGTTCTGATATTGCCTGTGGCATTGTCGAGGCCGCAGAAGTATGCCGTACCCTCGCGCTCGAACATGCCGTAGATGCAAACGGTCCGCTCGCGTTGTTCTCCGCGTCCGTTTTGGTACAAAAAGCGCAGCGCGCAACGCTCGGCAAAGGCGCTCCATACCGCATCGACGGCGGGAGAGCGGCGAATCGGTGCCTCTCCTGTCGTCGACATGCCGGTGAGGTAGGCAATCTTGGAGCGAATGTCGGCAAGCGGCGCGGCAAAGGCGGATGAGCCCGCCGCGAGTGTCTGGTCGATGGCATTGAGCAGGATGTCGGCATCGTCTGCGGTGATGAGACCGCCAGCGGCAAACGTGTGCTCGCGGTCGATCGTCCACGCGCTCTCCTCGGTTTCCTGCGCTCCGGCAGCACGAACCTCCCTGATAACGATGCCGCGTTCGAGCAGCTTGTCGCGATCGCGGCGGAACTTGCGCTTGTCTGAGTCGATATTGCCCGAGCCGTATCCCAAATCGGAATCCAGGACGATTTGCTCGGTCGTCAGCGGTTCGGGAGAACTGTTGAGTACAAAGAAAAGGTTGAGGATGCGCTGAGCCGTTTTATCGAAACCGGGCTCGGGTGCCCCCTTTTTAATTGTCGCGGTCGCGTCGCTTGCCGTCATAGAATCCTCGCATGAGAAGGTCGTTTGATGCCATGATTTTAGTCCGATATGGAGATTAGGCTATATCCTTGTCCGCTCGCGGCGTTAAGATGGCCCGAATTCGGTCGTTTGCGCTCGCTCGGGGTATACTTTCGACTATATACGGTTCTAATGTGCATGCATTGGGCCTATTTGTCGGATTATGGATGTGGAGCGCACATGGCGAACACCCAGAACTATATTAACCACCTGCTGCAGAACACCGGCATTACGCCGGCGTGCAGTGAAGAAGAGCGCCTGGCTGCCGAGGATATCGCTCAGATTTTCCGCAACCACGGCTTTGACCCCGAGGTGCAGGAATTTAATGCTCCCGCGCCCAGCAGGTTGGCGTTTGCCGTTACCGGTATTCTGGCGTTTGCCGGCGCCCTGCTGATGGGCATCGGCGGCGGTATCGGCTTGGTCGGCACCTTGCTGGCCATTGTCGGTGCCGTGCTCTACGTGCTCGAGCGCACGGGGCATCCCATGGTTTCGCGCCTGGGAAAGACCGGTGTGAGCCAAAATGTCATCGCCTATCACAAGGCCTCGGGCCCGCTTGCGTCTCCGCGCAACCGCCCGGTCGTCGTGGTGGCGCACTATGATTCTCCCCGCGCCGAGCTCCTTGCTCGCGAGCCCTACGCTCCGTATCGCGCGCTCATCGCCAAGCTCCTGCCTGTCGCCACGATCGCACCCGCGGCTGTTGCCATCCTGCGTATCCTGCCGCTTCCCGGCGTGCTCAAGGTGCTGCTGTGGGTTGTCGCGATTCTGGCCTCCCTTGTGGCACTGGCCAACGCCGCCAATATCATCTCCAACCGTTTTGTTCTTCCCTACACGTCTGGCGCGGTGTGCAATAAGTCCTCTGTTGCCGCCATGCTCGGTGTCATGGACAACGTTGCCCCCTATCAGGGCGAAAACGAGTTCCCCGATGACATTCCATTCGATACCTATTTTGGCGAGCAGAAGCGTCGCGCCGAGGAGATGGCGCGCGCGGCGGCCGAGTATGCCGCGGCCCAGCAGCAAAACGACTACGGCAACACCATTGAATATGAGGAACCTTCCTACGACGAGGATGAGTTTGGCCAGCCGGTGGCGCCTGACGATGTGCCCGAGCAGGACGAGGCTTTTGATGGGCAGATCGATGGTTTTGAGGGCGCCTCTGCCGACGAGACGCTGATCGGCGTTATCGCACCCGAGGCTCAAGACCAGACTGCCCAGGTCGAAGTGTCCACCGAGGAAAAGTTCACCGCCGAGCCGGCGGAGGAGCCCGCGGTGGTCGAAGTCGCCGAGCCCGAGCCCAAGCTCTATCGCAATGCCGCCGGCAATATCCGCTTTGGTTCGGATGCCATCCGTGCGCTCGGCATGCTTCCCGAGTCCTGCACGCTTGATTACGAAGAGGGCGAGGAGCCGACGTTTGAGCCGGAGCCTGCTCCCGTTGCACAGGAGCCTGCGCCCGCGACCAATACGGCTGTTGCTCCCGCCGAGCCGGTCGCTGCCCCTGTTGCTGCCGTGGAGTCTGACGCAAAGCCCGCGCTCGATTCTGCAGCCGGTCTGGATATTCTGGCGCCTGCCGCTTCGGCACAGGTTGAAGACGAGACCGCCGACGAAGACTATGGCGAGTATCCGCAGCGCGTGTCCTATGAGAGTGACACCGATTTCTCGGCCGAGATTCCCTCGACAACGCCCCATGCCGATATCGCTTCCGCGTTCTCCTCGATTGGTGCCAGCGCTTCTAGCTTCTTTAAGGGTGCCTTTGCGAAGGGCAAGAAGTTCGTCGACGACTTTGAGGAAAAGCGCGCCGCTGCCCGCGAGGCCGCCGAGCGGGAGGCCATCGCCCAGCAGCAGGCCGCCGAGGCCGAACGTGAGCGTGCGGCACAGGAGTTCGAGCAGAGCGAGGCCGAACAGCCAGAGCCTGTCGGTGTCGCCGACGCCACGACGTCCTTTGATGCGCAGCAGCCGGTCGATAACACCATGTCATTTGATGCCACGATGACATTTGAGAAGCAGGGCACCGCAATTGCCGAGCCCCTTCCCATCTCCGATGATGCCCAGGGCGCCGCTGATGATTCGGTTATCGACGAGGCCGATTCCGTTGAGGCTAGCGCGCCCGAGCAGGTCGAGGCTCCTGCGATGGAGCAGGAGTCCCCTGCGGTTGACGAGGCTCCCAAGACGGATGTGTCCAGGCCTTATTCTACGCAGATCTTTACCATGCCCGCGCCGAGCGACCCCGGCGCCACGGTGGCCAATGTCGCTCCCACGCAGGACGAGACGGTTGACTCCCTCATGGCGCAGATTTCGTCTCAGGTGCCTCCGCGCGAGCAGATGAATATTCCCGATCCGGCCTCCGCGCCTGCACCCTCTTCGTCGCCGCTGGCCTCGGTCCCCGATCCGTCACTGCCTTCGATGCAACAGGCCAACGTCGCGTCCCGCACGTCGCTGTTCGATCTTCCCGATCCTTCGGCACAGACAAATGATCCCTTTGCGACGGCGCAGGGCCCCGAGCCCACATCGGCACCGGTCGCGACCCCCATGCCCATCTCCTCGGGCGCACAACCGCTCGAGACCATCTCGGCTCCTGTTTCGACGGGCGCCAAGCCGCAGAAGCGTGGCCTGGGTGGCTTGTTCGGTCGCAAAAAGAAGAACGAGCAGGACAGCATGAGCGACTGGCTGGGCGTCGAGGACGATTACGATGCCAAGAAGTCTGGCCGCGGCATTGGCTCGTGGGATAACTTCGAGGATGACGACGACGGTTGGAAGGGTGGCGCCACCTCCTCCGATGGTGCTTCTGCCGAGGATATGCTCTCGGCCGTTGCCTCCATGGGTGACGATGAGCTACTCGGCCACGATATCTGGTTCGTCGCAACGGGCGCGTCAGATTGCGACGGCGCCGGCATGAGGGCCTTTTTGGCCTCGCATCGTGACAAGCTCCGCGGTGTGTTCTTCATCAACCTCGAGTCTATCGGTGCCGGCAGGCTTTCGGTGGTAACGGTCGAGGGCGAGCAGCAGCTCTTTAAGGGCGATCGCCGCATCATGAATCTTGTCAGCAAGGTGTGCAAGTCGTTCCACGTCGATTGCGGTACGTTCGAGATGCCCTATGCAAAAACCGATGCATCCGCAGCGCTCGAGGCGAGCCGTCGCGCCCTTACGATTGCCGGTGTGGACGGCCCGCGCCTTGCCTGCGCTCGCACCGAGGATGACCTGCCGTACAACGTCAATCCGACCAATATCGCTACGGTGTCCGAGGTCGTGACCGAGGTCATTCGTCGTTCGTAGACAGATCCGCTAAGGAGTCAGCGTGTTTTCGTACATCAAGCGCCATTGGCCCATCTATCTGATCTTGACCCTGATCGCAATCGCATTGGGCTTTGGGGCCGCGTATGTCGTTGGCGTTAAGGGCTCGACGCCCGAGACAACAATGAACGAAGAGGTGGAGCAAGAGCAAAGTTTGGGTGCCGACGGTATTTCCGAGTCCGATCAGGCAGCCATCGATGGCGGTTCGTCATCTGCTGAATAGCCGATTCATCGTTTATGCCCAAGGCGGGCGAGCCGGGAGACTGGCTCGCCCGCCTTTTTATCGTGCTAGCGCTTCCTTGTGACTGACCTAAGGCGAGCGAACCATATGGCTGCAGTGCCCGAGGTCAGGAGTGCGGTGATGCATGCGGCGATGGTAGCAGATCCCGTTGCCGGCAGGTTCTGAGGCAGGGCGCATCGTTGGATGACGCGGTCCTCGTCATGCGCCTCGAGTTTATCGCCACCGCCGTTGCGGCAAAGATCGACGCGCGCACTGTTGGCAAGTGCGGTTTGGGGCGTATAGGACGACGTTGCCTGCATATGCACGACTGCGCCTCGGGCATCCGAGTTAAGGGCCGCCTTGGCATCGTCAAGATCGTCGTGTTCGTCTTTAAGGTCATCCCGGGTCCAAGAGCCCGCCTCGCTTCTGGTTGTAAAGTCGGCGGCTGCCGCACCGTATTCAAAACGGATGCCCGTGATGACGGCGTTGTCTGCAAGATCAATCTCTTTCGTATCGAGCGTGACGGACTTGTCCGTCGGGATATCTGCTTTCCATAGGTGCCACCCGTCGTAATCGACGAGACGCACATCGTCGCCCAGCAGCTTTGTAACCTCTTCCGTTTCGAGCCAAGGATTGCTGTGCCCGTCGTCAAGCGTTGCATTGACCTGCTTGCCCGTGTCGCTTGTTCCTGCCGGGGACGTTCGATACCACACGTTGCACAGCCCGTTTAGATCGCCGACCGCAATAGGGGTTTCAACGGCAACAAGTTTCGCTGCGCCATCTTTGGCGCACTCGAGGTCGTCGGTGATGGTCAACTCGTCGACCCAGGTGCTCGACTCATTTTTGGCGTCGATGGTATAGCAGAAGGTGCCTTGCGTATTGGCCCGTGCTTTGGCTCGGTTTTTACCGTCGCCGTTGGCAACGAGTTTGCTTACGACTGGCTGTGCGATCTCTTGGCGCTTATCGACGCTTCCCCTGATCTCGATGGGGGTATCCTTCATTGCCATGGTTTGAACTTCTCCCGTGGCCTTCACTTCAAACGTTATCTCTTTGGCGAGGTCGTAGGTACGCGGAGACATCGTTTCGCGCAAGGTGTAGGTGCCGGGTGAAAGGTGCTCAATGCGGTGCGGTTTGCCGAATGAAGTCCAAGAATCGATTTCGTTGCCATTGGAGTCGCAGAGGACAAGCTCGGCGCCTGTCACTTCCTGATCTCCGCACGCGTCGACTTTGGAGACATCGAGCTTGGTGTAGTCGTTGGAAATGTCAAGGTGCACTTCGATCACGGGTGTTTGCTGATCAGCGTACGACAACTTCACGGTATGTGGGGTCGGGTCGAGCAGATAACCTTTGGGCGCTTGCGTCTCGACGACCTCGTAGGTGGCGGTACCGCATCCCAGCGAAAGGTGGTCGACTCGCGCATGCCCCCGTTCGTCGGTCGTAACGGTGGCGACGGTTTCGCCATCCAGGGCGACGATGCTGTCGTCGGCTCGCACGATGTCGCCGCCAGCGCGGATGTCAAACGTGGCTCCAGCGAGGGCGTGCCCATCTACGGCACCCGTCTTAATGATTTCGATGCTTCCGGTTGCGGCGTCGTCATAGAACGAGGCGACGGCGACCGGTGTCAGATTTCTGTCGGCGGGAATCGTTATCTCCAGGTCTTCTCCGCGCAGATACGGTTCCTTGGCCGATGCCTCGTGCACGTAGTATGTTCCGGGGTTAAGTGATTCGGGCAGCGTGACGGCGCCGGTTGTATCGGTCGTGAAGGTATTCATTACATTGTGGGCCGGATACCAACATGTTTGCGAGACGGGCTCGTGGTGGCTATCGAGCAGCTGGAACGTAAAGCCGGCAAGTGGTACGGTGCCGCCGGTCTGAGCATCGCGCTTTACGATTTGAAGGTGTGTCGATAGGGCGTGGTTGTCAATGATGTACTGAAGCTCGGCGCCGTCTGCGGTCTGCTCTGCTGTGATGGTCCATTCCCCTGCTTGCTTAAATCCTTCAGGGACCGTTCCTGCGACCTCGCGAACGGTGTAGCCCGCGCGGTCGTAGGGAATGGCACCGTGAGCGCCGGCGGGTCGCTTGCCTGCTCCAAACCACGCTTCGGGCTGGTCTTTGGTGGAGGCAAAGCCGTAAACGTTTGTGGTCAACGTGCCGACGACTTGTTGGGAGCTATTGCTGACAACCTCAAAAACGACGCCTCCCGCCGGCTGCTCAAGGCCGGACTCATCGTTATCGCCATGGTCCTTAAACTTCGAGATTTCAAGGTCAAAAGCGATGGGGGTGTTGGGAATACGGCTTTCGAGCTCAACGATGCCCGTATCTCCGAGCTGTTCGGCACCGACGGTGTAGCTCCAACAGTCGTTTGAAATCAGGTAGCCCTCGGGTGCTTTCGATTCATAGATGGTAAAGGTGCCCAGAGGAACGTCATTGAGGATCGCCCGTCCGTTTTCGTCGGTCGTAAGGGTGCGAGTCCAGCCGGGAGTGGATTGCGAAACGCAGGTGAATTCAGCGCCCGCAAGCGACGCCCCAACTTGGGCGCCGGCATCCGTGGCGGCATCGATTTTTGCAATACGCAAGGTGATGGTGCCGGGCTGCTCGTTGATAGTGACATGTTCGCCGCTGTTTTGTGTGGTGAAGGCTATTCGGTCGCCTCGAGGGATATAGCCTGCCGGGGCTTTGGTTTCGACCAGGTAATATGCCGTATTGGGCAAAAGCGTTGCTTGTGTACGCCCGTTTTCGTCCGTCTGGATAGTGCCGACACGTGCATCGCCCGCACTTTCAAAGATATCGAAGGTTGCGCCACCGAGTCTGTAGGTGTCGTTATCGGCGGTGATGTCAGCCTGGGACGATTGTTTTTGGAAAGATACGGAGACGGCGGGCAGAACATAGAGCATGTCCTGGTGTTGACCCTCGCCCGAGACCGGGCCGTGATAACGCCTGGCTCGATGTGGGGCCGCCTTAATGGATCCGGACTTAGCGCTGTCGTAGAGCCAACGTGCACCCGCTACGGCCTCGGCGTTTTCGTAAAACCTACCGCTCCTGGCAACTCCCTTGCTGTTTGTATACGAATAGGTGCCGTCGGGGCGCGTGGTTCCGTTGAGCATCCACACGGCAATCTGGGTGGCGGCACGGGCGAGGTCGGGCGACAGATTGTGGCCGCCAAAGGAGGTACTGGAAGGATATCCGTGACAGACGATGGCGGCAAATTCGTCATCGAGCCATGTCCAGCCCTGGTTGTATGTACGCCATGGCCCTCCCGGCTTGCTGGGGCCGGGGCAGTCTTGATTCATGCAGTACGAAATCGAAGTGTCCTGTGCCTCGTATTTACCGACACCGAAGGGGCCGCAACCGTCGCTTATGGTGCGGAAATTAAGGGGGTCACTCCCGTCGACGGCGAGTGCGGCCCCTGGTGCCAGGCAGCCGATCAGAAAAAAGAGGAGCAGGAGCAGCGGACCTGTTGCGATTGCGCTGTGGACAGAGTGCGTGGGTGCGTTGGACATGGCTGCTCCTTATCCCTCGTGCGCCGCACGGGGAGGCCGCGGCGCTTGGGATGAGGCTACCGCCATGGTTCATGCGGGTAAGTACCAGAAGCTGACCAAAAGCTTGCCCGATTTCTGACAAATCGAGCTCAAATACAACAATCAGATAAAAGTGCAGGTAGAAGTAAATGAAAAAGGACCCCCACGGGTCCTTGTCTCCATATATTTATGAAGTTATGGAAATAAATTCATAAATTAAACAAGAACAAAGATATTTGGATCGATGTGAAGACGATAATCTCACATCGATCCAAATACATGTCTATGACAGGAGCTGTTCGATTGTTGCCTTTTGGTCATCACTGGCCTGTATGGCGGGATCAAAGATCGCGGTCGAGATAGGAAGACCCTTTATATTGACCGCTACTTTGATGGCAGATACAAACAAATCGCAGGCGTCGTAGACGGCCATGAGCGACGAGATGCGCTTGGCGCACTCGATGGCGGTCGCGAAGTCGCCTGCCTGGTAGGCGCCGTGCAGCCTCACAAAGAGCTCGGGCTCCACGTTGGTGAGGCCGCACAGAACGCCGTTGCCGCCGCTCGCGCGGTTGACCAGGTAGTACTCGTCGAAGCCGGAAAGGACCGAGAACTCGGGGTTGACCTTGCGGACGGCGCGGATGACCTTGCGCGTGTGACTGATGGTGTCGACCGTGTCCTTGATGCCGCAGATATTCGGATGGGCGGCGGCGAGCCTGGCCACGAGCTCGGGCGACAGGTCGGTGCCGGTGCGCGCCGGAAAGTTGTATAGCACGATGGGCAGGTCGGTGGCGTCTGCGATGCCACCAAAGTACTTTTCGGCAGCGTCGTCGGTGGGCCCGAAGTAGTACGGCGAGACCGCCAGAACCGCGTCGGCACCGGCTTTCTGGGCATAGCGCGTGAGTTCGAGGACGTTGTCGTAGGTGGTGTCACCCACGCCGACGAAGACCTTCATGCGGCCGGCGACCCGCTCGACGGCAAAGTCGATGACCGACTTCTTGTCCTCGAGGCTCACGCTGTAGAACTCGCCGATGCTGCCAAACAGCAGCACGCCGTTGATGCCCGCGTCGGCCAGGTGGTCCAGGTGCCTGCCCCACAGCTCGTAATCGATCTTTCCATCATCGTCGGTGATGGTGATGGAGGGGCAGAAGACTCCCTCAAACATGTGTCACTCGCTTTCCGGGGTCACACCCCCACGAATCCCTGCACTGCCGAGAAGGACCTAGAGGTAGTAGGCCTTGACGGCGTTGTCGTAGAAGACACCCTGCTTCTCGGCGTCGGTGAAGACATCGGAGTCCTCGATGAAGCTATAGAGGTCCTTGTAGTCGAACTTGGTGAGGACACAGGGGGAGTCGGTGCCCCAGATGATCTTGTCGGCGCCCAGGACGTCCTTCGCCATCGCGATGTACTCGAGCGCGGTGGGATACGGGTAGGCCTCGGGAGCAACGTTCCAGGGCAGCGCGGAGAGATCGATCCAGACGTTATCGTGGGCGAGGTACGGAAGCGCGCACTTGAGGACGTCGCCGTCCTCAAGGGACGGGGCGAGCAGGTGGCAGACGACAATGTGCAGGCCGGGGTACTTCTTGGCCAGGCGATATACGGCCTCGGGCTGGCAGCTGGACTGGTTGGGGCTGCCGATGTCGAGCACCAGAGTGGCGTCCTCGACCTGGGCGATCCTGTCGATGAGGACCGTCATCTCGGGGCCGTCGACCGCGAAATCGCGGTGGTAGCCGGAAAGGCCGCCGCCCACAGAGACCTCGAACTTGAAGACGTGGGCGTGCAGATCGTTGATGAAGTGCTCGAGGATCTGCTGGGCGCAGCGGCAGAAGGGGTCGAGCATGACCGCGGCTTTGAAGCGGCCAGGGTACTTCTCGGCGCATTCCATGGCGTACTCGTTCTGCAGGCCGTACAGGACGCCCTGCAGCAGGATGGCCTTCTCGACGTCGTTCTCGTCCATGACGTCCATGAAGGTCTCAACGAGGTACTCCTTGTCTCCCTTGCCCTCGGGGATGATACGGAACTCTTCGCCGGTGGCCCAGCGACAGTTGCCGTTGCCTAGGGGGCGCAGCTCTCCGGCCTTGCCCATGGAGCCGATGTGGTCAAAGACGTGGGCGTGTGCGTCGATCTTCTTCATTTTGTTCTCCTTACGTCAAACAATGTCTAATGGATATATGGTCAATGACGGATACGCTTTGCTGCCAGGTGGGCACCACCTCCAGTCGAACCCGCGGGCGCGGGACATAGAGTGGCCTTGCAATCCGGACGCTAGGCGGACTGCTCCTCGGCCTCCATCTCCTCCTCGGTCACGTCGTCGATCGGGACGAAGAGCGTGAACAGGAAGGCGAGGCCAAAGGCGAGCGCCAGCGAGATGCAGAAGGGAACGAACGCGCGGCTCATGAAGACGGGCAGCGTGGTGAGCGCGGGCAGAGCGAAGGCGGTGCCGGCGCAATCGAACAGGCCTGCCACGGCGGAGCCAATGCCGCCGGCAACGCATGCGCAGACCATGGGCTTCTTGAGGCGCAGGTTCACGCCGTACATCGCGGGCTCGGTGATGCCCAGCAGCGTGGTGAGCGAGGCGGAGATCGCCTGGGAGCGGAACTTCTTGTTCTTGGTTTTGAGGGCGACGGCGAGCGCGGCACCGCCCTGGGCGAAGATCGCGCCGCCGAACAGGGCCATGATGGTGTCGAAGCCGTAGACCGCAACGTTGTTCATGGCAATGGGGAACAGGGCCCAGTGCAGGCCGAGGATGACGAGGAACGGCTGGAACGCGCCGATCAGCGCGCCGGCGACGAGCGGCGAGAGGCTGTAGACGGCCTCGTAGCCCTGCGCGAGCCAACCGCCCACGATGGTGCCGAGGGGGCCGAAGACAGCCAGGGTGAGCGGGACGATAACGATGATCGTGATAGGCGGTGTGAACAGGCCGCGGAAGGTCTCGGGGATGATCTTGTAGCAGGCCTTCTGGACCCAGCTCGCGCAGTAGATGGCAAGAAGGATGGGGATGACGGAGCTGGAGTACGTCGCCTTCGAGAGCTCGAGGCCAAACAGGTAGACGGGCGCGTCCGCCGCCATGATGGTGGTGATGGACGGATACACCAGGATGCAGCCGAGAAGGACGGCGGTCACCGTGTCAACATCGAAGCGCTTTGCCGAGGTGTAAGCAAGAAACACCGGGATGAAGTAGAACAGCGAGTCGGCCATCGCGTTGAGGATCGCATACGTGGTCGAGTCGTCGGTGACCATGCCCGAGACCTGCAGAAGCGTCAGGATGCCCTTGAGGATACCGACGGAGACGAGCAGGTTGATGATCGGGAGGAAGAACGAGGACAGCAGGTCGATGACCGCGTTGACGCCGCGCTGGAACGCGTTGGGCGTCTTTTCGGGGGCTTGCGTGGTTGTCACGGTTTCTCTCCTTTCTGGAGCGTCCTGTCAGACGCTGGCCTACATATAGTTGCAGATGTGCGGAAGGGCAGTCTCGGTATAGCCAAGGGCCTCGGCGCAGACCTTGCGGCCGTTGCAGACGGCGATGATGTCGTCGAGCATCCTGTCGCGCATCTCCTCCATGGACTCGGGGCCGTAGATCGTCGGGCTCGCGTCGAGGTCGGTGTTGTCCCTCATGGTCTCGTAGGTGCGCTTGTTGGCAGTCAGGCGATACACGGGCGCGATGGCATTTCCGGTGGGGGTGCCAAGGCCGGTCGAGAAGACCACGAGCTGGCAGCCGCCGGCGATGATGCCACCCACGCTGGAGGGGTCATTGCCGGGGGTGTCCATCACGACGAGACCCTCGTGCGGATTGAGCTGCGCCGCGTATGGATAGACGGCGTTGAGGGGGCTGTGGCCTCCCTTGTGAACGCAGCCGAGAGACTTCTCCTCGAGGGTCGTGAGTCCGCCAGCCATATTTCCAGGGCTGGGGTTGCCCTCGCGCATCTCGGCGCCAAACATCTGGACGTACTTCTCGTAGTCGTAGACGATCTTGAGGATGTCGTCCGAAACCTGCTTGTCCTTCGCGCGACGGGCGAGGATGTGCTCGGCGCCAAAGAGCTCGGGTGTCTCGCACAGCACGGAGGTGGCACCATGGTTGACGAGCCAGTCGGAAACCTCGCCGATCAGCGGGTTAGAGCCAAGGCCGCTCGAGGGGTCGGATCCGCCGCAGTTGGTGCCGAAGATAAGCTCGGAGATGTCAGTGGGCTCGCGGACGCATCGGTCCGCCTCGGCGACCATCTTGCGGGCAAGGCGCGTGCCCTCCTCGATTGCCCTGATGGAGCCGCCGACCTTTTGGATGACCAGGGTCTCGACGGGCTTGTTGGTACGCTCGCGAATCGCGTCGACCACGATGTCGTTCTGGCAGCCCTCGCAGCCCAGGGAGACGCAAACGACGCCATAGATGTTCGGGTTCGCAGCGTAGCCTGCCAAGGCGGCAATGGTCACCTTCTGGTCGCAATCGACCTGCGAGCAGCCATTCTGGTTGTGGAAGGAGACGCAGCCCTCGACCGCGTTCGCGATTCTCTCCGTGGTGTCGGAGGCGCAGATGCTCGTGGGAAGGATCAGGACGTGGTTGCGGATACCGACGCGACCGTCCGGGCGACGGTAGCCCATGAAGGTGCGCGTGCCCCCTACGGACGAGGGGGTCTTGGTGGCGACGGAGCCGGTGTCGGCGACGACGGAGTCCTTCAGGTCGTCGGAGCTGGCGCAGTTATGCGAATGAACATGCTGCCCGCGTTTGATGTCCGTGGTGGCCACACCGATGAACTCGCCATACTTGACGACCTTCTCACCCTTGGGGATGTCTACGAGGGCGATCTTGTGGAACAGCGGGATGTCGTCGGTCACGGTAACGCTCGCCAGCGTGCCGTCCGGCATGGGGTAGCGGGCCTCGGCACCCGCCTCCAGTTGGTAGGTGGCGACGGCGACGTTGTCCCTCTGATCGATGACAACGGCGTTTTGGCCTTGGCTTACAACGTCTGACATGTTTCCTCCCTATGTCCATTTGAATAACGTTCGTATTTACGAACGTTATTCGTTATACGGAACAGTATAGAAGAAACGCAAAAGACCTCACACGGGCCCGCCGCGAATGGTTTTGGTTGGCCGGTGAACGGTTGCTCTAAGGGGCACGCCGCTATACTTACGGGGAAAGTCTGGGCGTTAATGAACAAGGAGAGTTGCCATGCCCTCGCGATATAATCCTGCTGGCCACCGTTCTACCTTGCGGGTTCTATCAATCTTTGAAGCCCTTTCGGCTACAAAGAGCGGACTTACCATGGCAGAGATATGCCGTATTGTCGGCGCTCCAAAGAGTAGCCTCTTCTCGATTTTGCACACCATGGCCGATTCGGATTACGTTAGTTATGACGAGACTACCGGTAGGTATTCGATTGGGCTTAAGACGTATCTGCTGGGCAAGGCATTCGATCGTGAGAGTGGGGGATTGTCCTCTTTTGAGACAGCCATGCGAAAGGTTGTCGCATCGTGCGGAGAGACCTGTCAGCTCGGTGTGCTCGACCACGGTCGTGTTCTCTATATTTCGCGCGTTGATTCCCCCCAGCACATCCGTCTTTCATCGGAAATTGGTAAGACCCTTCCTGCACACTGCACGGCGATTGGAAAGGCGATTCTATCTCGATGGGATGAGGAGTCGGTTCGCTCGCTGCTTCCTGTCCCATTCGAAAAGACGACTGAGCATGCGGTAAAACACATAGATGACCTGATGCGGCAGCTCGAGGAGGTCCGACGGTGTGGTTTTGCATATGATCATCAGGAGATGGCAGAAGGGGTTGAGTGCATCGCCGTTCCCATAGAAAAAGGCGGGCGTCTCTATGGTTTAAGCGTTTCGGTCCCAGCGTATCGATTTGACACTGAGGTGCAAAACGGGGTAGAACACGTGCTTTCTGATGCAAGGGACCAGTTGGAGCGCGTTTCGTAGGCTTTGATGCCGCAGTGCGCGGTACGCGATTGCATAGTGATAACACGCCGCATCCATATTGCCCCCTTGAAATGCTCGGTATATACTATCCAAGCATTTAATTTATCCCAATGCGCAATTGCGGGCATCGCCAAGTGGTAAGGCATCAGCTTCCCAAGCTGACACTCGCGGGTTCGAGTCCCGTTGCCCGCTCCATTCGAATTTCAGGCACGGTAACGTTTCGTTACCGTGCCTTTTTCGATAAAGCGCCGGGACTCGAACCCGACAGGGCGCGAGCGTAAAGCAAACGCGAAGCGTTTGTAGCGAGCAGGCGAAGGCATCGGCTTCATGGCCGCTCTTGCGGCAAAATGTTAGGTTAATGCCTGCAGCCCATACTCGCACCCGCGCACGGTACAATGGTTGGGTTACGACCAACGTGCCAATAACCAAAAAGGAGCCGCTATGATCGATCGCTATACCCGCCCGGAGATGGGACACATCTTCTCCCTCGAGAACAAGTACGCCATTTGGCAGGAGATTGAGGTCCTGGCCTGCGAGGCCCAGGCGGAGCTCGGCAAGATCGGCATTTCTAAAGAAGAAGCCCAGTGGATCCGCGACCATGCCAACTTTGAGAAGGCAAAGGTCGACGAGATCGAGGAAGTCACGCGCCACGATGTCATCGCCTTCCTGACCAACATGAAGGAATATATCGACGCCGATGTTCCCGAGGGCGAGCCCAAGCCTAGCCGCTGGGTTCACTACGGTATGACCAGCTCCGACCTGGGTGATACGGCTCTGTGCTATCAGCTTACTCAAGCGTGTGACCTGATTATCGAGGACGTCAAGAAGCTCGGCGTGATCTGCAAGCGCCGCGCCTTCGAGGAGCGCAATACGCTCTGCGCCGGCCGCACCCACGGCATTCATGCCGAGCCGATGACCTTCGGTATGAAGTTCGGCTCTTGGGCGTGGGAGCTCAAGCGCGATCTCGATCGTCTTGAGGACGCTCGCAAGAATGTTGCCTTCGGTGCCATCTCCGGTGCCGTCGGCACCTACAGCTCCATCGAGCCGTTCGTCGAGGAGTACGTCTGCGAGCGCCTGGGTCTGGTCCACGACCCGCTGTCCACGCAGGTCATCTCCCGCGACCATCATGCCTACCTCGCCGGCGTCCTCGCCACCACGGCGGCCACCTGCGAGCGCATCGCTACCGAGGTTCGCAATCTGCAGAAGACCGATACGCTCGAGGCCGAGGAGCCGTTCCGCAAGGGTCAAAAGGGCAGCTCCGCCATGCCGCACAAGCGCAACCCGATCACCATGGAGAAGGTCTGTGGCCTGTCGCGCATCGTGAAGTCCAATGCCCAGGTCGCTTTCGACAATGTCGCCCTGTGGCATGAGCGCGACATTTCGCACTCCTCTGCCGAGCGCGTCGCCCAGGCCGATAGCTTTATCGCACTCGACCACATGTTCCAGTGTCTCATTCGCGTTATTGACGGCCTGCAGCTGTATCCGGCTCGCATGATGGCCAACCTCAACAAGACTCGCGGTCTCATCTTCTCCTCCAAGGTCCTGCTGGCCCTCGTCGATACGGGCATCACCCGCGAAGATGCCTATGCGATCGTGCAGGAAAACGCCATGGCTACCTGGCACGAGGTGCAGGATTGCGTCTCCGGTCCCACCTTTAAGGAGCGTCTCGAGGCTGATCCGCGCTGCACCGTCAGCCAGGAGAAGCTCGACGAGATCTTTGATCCGTGGGACTTCCTCACCCGCATCGACACGGTCTTCGATCGCCTGGAGCAGCTCGAGTTCTAACTGATTGATTTGGGGCGTAGTCAAACCGATCAGTTTGCTTTTGCCCTCAATTGAAGTGTGGATTTCCGGCTCAAGCCCCGTTGGTAACTCGTTTTGCCGACGGGGCTTTTGCGTGAGAGTGCTTGGAAAAGCTACATTACAACGGGCGATTTTTAATGCGGGGATGTCGCTTGCCGATAATTTGACTCTTCCGACAAACATTAGCTTGTCAGTGTCGGTTGGGGGGGGTATCCTTAAGACAATTTTAATGTGTGGGAGAATGCTGCATTTTTCACGAGAGATTGGACTTAGGGGAATGAGAAAAGGGTTTTGGAGGATAGCCGCCGCATTTTGTGCCGTTTTGGCTGCCGTAACGGCAGTTTCAGTCGCTACGCCATCAATAGCGGTCGCATCGGAAACTAAGGGAGGAGAGGTTCTCGTTTCTGTTTCACAGGACAGTGTTTTGAAATATTGTTCTGTTGCGGTCGGGCAAAGACTGAATGGAAGTGTCCGCTTTTCGCTTCCGGGAGCTCCGTCCCAGGAGATAGCTCAAGCGGCGCAAAACCCCGAGAATTACACGCTAACGATTTCGAGTGATGATGCAGAGAATATCTCGCTTTCAAACATCTATGGACAATGGGAATATACGTTGTCCCCAGTGTCTGTTGGAGACGGCAAGCTTCGGATAACTGCTGAGTTCAATTATGAGGGTTACAAAGCGGAGGGTTATCTTGAAATAAGCCTTGCTAAGTCTCAAAACAAAATAAAAGAAATAAAGTATGCAAACAATTCGGACAAGGCAAAGCCTGTGTCTTCTCTGACGTTGTTATATATCGAGAAGTGTCCTGTTTGCGGAAAACAACACTATGGCTCTGAGAAAGGGAAAGTGCTGCTCGCATTTGAGCGGCCCGATGAGGAGCCGACGGCGTTTGATATCTATGGAAATAGCTCTTATGACGATGGGTCGGGGCTTTATACGCAGCTAAGCAGTGATCAGATAACGGAGTGTAGCAATTCTGCCGATTATCAGCTGCAGGCTCCTGTTTATATTAATCCGCACAGCAGCAGCGCTAGTGAACTCCGGATAGGCGTGAGTGACTACGCGCAAGATATTTATCAGAAGAAACGACTCTGCGACGTGGTGATGAAGGAACAGGGTCCCGCTTTTGTTGAGAAAAACATGAGCGGAAAAATGGCTATCGGCTCTAACGCATGGATCGATTCGAGTGATTTGATTGATGTTGAACTGAATTCAACCGGGCAAGCTTGCAGAGATTCATCGCGTGACTACCAGTCTCAAACGTGGAAATTATCCTATTCAGTTATAAAAGGACAAGACATTGTTTCGATAGAGGGAGATCGGGTCACCGCAATCAAGGTGGGGACTGCAACTATTGAGGCGACGGATTCGTTCGGCGGCAAACATGTCGGCACCATAGATGTGATTCCCTACCCATCCGTTAAACCTTCGATTGCATTCTTGAAGGAGAGCGAAATCTCAATTGAAAGCGAATTAGCTCCAGACCGCACCGGCACGGACGATTATCTGCTTGATGCGAACAGATATCGCGATTACTTTGGAACTGTGTTGACGAAGGAGGCTGTAGAGCTTCTCGATAAATATCCATATTCTGAATATCGATTCGTGTCATCAGACCCTAGCATCGTTAGCATCGAGATGTACGCTGTGAGCTCAAGTACAGCAGGATATTTCGCGCATCCGAATGGCTACGGCACTGCAAAGATAGACGTCTATCTCGGTGACCCCGATAATGGGGGCCTTCTCTGTGACACGATGACCGTTCATGTCGTCAAGCCTGGCGAGGAACCTGCAAAAACGACGGTTTCCATTGCGGATGGTTACTCAACATCTATGGACAAGGGCACGACTCAGCAGTTGAAGGCAAAGGTTTCCCCTGACGATAAGGCCAGTAAGGTTGTCTGGTCCTCTTCTAACGAGAGCGTCCTTACCGTCGATGGAAACGGTCTTGTTGCCGCTGTCGGTGACGGTGATGCCACGATCACGGCAACGGTTGATGGGGTCTCTGCAACCACGGATACAATTACGGTAACCACTCCGGTCGTAAAGGTCTCGGGCGTCAGCCTCAGCGCGTCGAATCTTAAGCTTGCTGTGGGCGGTGAGCCCTCGACGTTGACCGCAGCGGTTGAGCCCGATAATGCAACGAACAAGAACTTGTCCTGGTCGTCGAGCGATCCTACGGTCGCCACGGTTGCAGACGGCATCGTGACCCCGGTCAAGGCAGGTGCCGCTACGATCACCGTCACCACTGAGGACGGAGAGTATAGCGCCATGTGCAAGGTGACCGTTATTCAGCCTGCTACGGGCATCATGCTCGATAAGCAGAAGGTCGCGCTTGCGGGCGCTGCAACCGAGCAGCTTAAGGCGGCGGTCGTTCCCGCGGAGGCTAACCAGACAGTTGTTTGGAAGTCCAGCAATGAGAGCGTCGCTACGGTCGATCAAACCGGAAAGGTGACGGCTGTCTCCAAGGGTGCCGCAACCATCACCGTTTCGACTGAAGACGGCGTCTATTCTCAGGATTGCGCGGTGACCGTCTCTAATCCCGCAACGAACCTTACGGTCGACCAGACCGCTCTTAACCTTAAGAAGGGCGAAGAGGGCACCGTGAAGATTTCTCTTGTTGGAGCCCTTGCGGGTGAGGTCGACGAGACCAAGCTTGCTCTGGATGACACGGGCGCTTCGAAGGCGTTTAAGGTTGTCGACAACGGCGATGGCTCCTACACCGTTACCGCCCTAAAGACCGGTTCTGGCTCATTTGTCATCACTGCAGAGTCGCTCTCCCAAACCGTCTCGGTGACCGTGACCAACCCCGTCCAGAAAGTCGAGCTCGACAAGACGAGCCTGTCCCTTACCGTCGGTGATGCCTCCGCAAAGCTCTCCGCAACGGTGAGTCCTGCCGATGCAGACGATACGACGGTGAGATGGACCTCCAGCGATTCGTCGATCGCTACGGTCAAAGACGGCGTCGTGACGCCGCTTAAGGCCGGTACCGCCACGATCACCGTCACCTGTGGTGACAAAACAATGACCTGTACCGTTACTGTAGCGGCGAGGACCATTGCGGGTGTTGCAGGTAGCGACGGAACGGATGTTAGCGTAAGCGCCGAGAACAATGCCGCTGCCGGCATTGCCCAGAACAACAGCATCTCTCTTGTGGTCGAGGAACCGACAAATCTTACCGACGCCGCCAATGCTACGATTTCCGGCCTTGAGCAGGGGGCTACCAAGGTTGCCGAGAAGCTCGATATCAAGCTTCTCAAGAATGGCGAGGTTATCGAGGACTTCGATGGCATGTCCTTCATCGTTCGTGTCAAGATGACCGCAGCCATGAAGGCGCTCACCAATCTCAAGGTGCTCTACGTTGCCGAGGATGGTTCCACTCAGGCTATGGATACGTGGCCCGAGGGCGACTACCTTTGCTTCCGCACGAGCCACTTCTCGACGTACGTGGTGACGGGCGAGGAGGCCAATGGTGAGCCGGTTCAGCCTACGCAGCCCGTGACGCCGTCCCGGCCTAGTCAGCAGACGACGACTAAGGTGACCAAAAAGTCTGTTAAGGCTACTAAGGGCGCGCTCGCCAATACGGGCGACCAGGCCCTTGCTGTCGCCTTTATTATGGCCGTTGCCGGCGCTTCGCTGATCGCTTTCGCTCTTATGTGTAAACGTTTCGAGCGTTAGGGTACCCCGCTCGTCACCCGCATCGACACGGTCTTCGATCGCCTGGAGCAGCTGAGCTTCGAGTAGGGTTGACCTAATTCGACCGCTTACGGATACATTTCAACCATTGGCGCCTTGCCCGTCTTGGGCAAGGCGCTTTTTTCGCTGTTGCACTGGCCCCCTGGTAATAAAATGAACCTTATCTGCTGTTTCGATGAAAAGAGCCGTGTGCCCAGACGTATCAAACGAGGCGCCATCGTCTCGTCCGTGCTCATACTCCTTGTTGCCGTTTGTGCGGTTGCCCTGACGTATACCGTTCGAAGCAGCTTTACCTCATCGAGCGAAGCCGATAAAGATCTCCCGGTGCTCAAAATCGGCGTTACGGATAACGATCCCTATGTGTATACCGATATCGCGGGCGATTACGCCGGTATCGATATCGATATCGCCCGCGAGGCCTGCAAGCGTGCGGGAATCAAGCCGCAATTCATTGACATATCTTGGAATGATCGTGATCGCCTGCTCAAAAACGGCGATATCGATTGTCTGTGGTGCGACTATTCGCCCAATTATCGCGAAGACGATTATTGCTGGACTGAGCCGTATCTGACCGTGACAGTCTCGGTTGCCGCCAAGAAAACGAGTGGTATCAAGGGTTTGGCGTCTCTCGATGGAAGCAAGACCGTTGCGGTGATTGCCGGTTCGGTGAGTGAACGCCGATTGCTTGCGGGCGATCTGGAAATCTCGTCGGACGTGCATATCAAATCATATGGCTCCGCCGAACTCTGCAAAGCCGCCCTCGTCAAGGGGTATGTTGACTGTTGGATGGCGGACGTCCAATCGCTCGACCGGCTCGTCGCGCGGTATCCCGGTGTTTATCGCGTGTTTGCCGACAACGTTATGACGGTTGACCTTGGCGTCGCGTTTAAGGACGGCTATGAGGGGGAGTACGTCAAAAACCTCAATACCGTGCTGTTCGAGATGGATCGAGATGGCACGATTGAGCGTATTGTGGGCAAGTACAAGGCAGGGGCGACGACAGGCAGGCAAGGAGCGGAATCATGACAAATGATGAGCGCCGCTTGCGCCGACAGGCATTAGTCACCGCGGCTATCTGCGTTGTGGCCAGCGCTGTTTTGTTGGGTCTGCTATATGTGGTCGGTACGCATCGCTGTCTCGATAAAACGCTTGGGTTTGGCCAGGAAACCATGGTGTTTTTAAAAAACGCCTGCGAAAAATATGACCGATATGAACAGGGAAGAAAAGCCGAGGCGACGCACAATTTGGATGCCGCGCTCGAGTCGTTTTCGACGTTCTTGCCGCCTGATCGCGTTGAAGTCAACGATGATCGTGTCGAGGAGTACGTCCATTCCGAGCACCTTTCGGGAATGTTGGTCATGGACGCCGACGGCCATATGACCGCTCATTACGATATCGACGGTCGCGATCCGCTGATGCTGTGGCGAGAGGAGCTTGCCTGTTCGTCGGTCGCATCGATGTATCGAGGCTCCAAGGTGTCCTACTCGACGGTCGTTGAGCGTCGAGATGTCGACTTTGCCGTGTGTGTTGTTCCGTACGGTGATGGCGTAGCGCTGGGGTATCGATCGCTTGCGCCCGAGCCCGCCGATGATTATTCGTATACGATCGCCGACGTGCTCGTGAACAACACATTCCATCAGAGCCCAACGGTGTTCGTGATGCGCGATGCGCAAATCGTTTCTTCAAACGATTCGACCGTCGATATAGCTCTCGCCCGGCTTCTTGCCGATAGCGGAATTGATTGGAAAGACGAAGGCTTAACACGTGTCGAATATCGGGGAAGTACCTGGTATGCCGTGCGTGCGGCGTATGAGGACTATCGCCTGTTTGCGCTCTATCCCAAATCTGAGGTCATGTCGGGCAGGATTTCATTTATCGCTGTCGGCGTGCTGGCGTTCCTGGTGTTTTTGGTTGTAGTGCTGTTGGTGCGTATCGTCGCCGATCGTCGCAATTTGGCCGAAAAGGACAAGCAGCTCGGCATCATCAATGCCATCAGTTCCACGTATGAGTCGACCCTCCTGTTGCATCTCGACACGCTCGAGATCGAGGGGATTAACATGTCGCCATCGGTGGCGAAGATATTTGCCGAGCACGCCGAGGCATATGACTTTTTTGCAACGGTTTGCCGAGACATTGTGAGTCCCGAAAGTCGCGAGGCGGTCATGGAGCTCTTAGATATAAAGACGCTTCAGGATCGTATGGAGGGCATGCCGTACTTGGATGCCGAGGTACGAGACTGCCGAGGTACGTGGTATTCGCTGCAGGTTGTTCCGCAGCGCCGCGATGAGCAGGGTCGACTGGAGTCGGTCGTCGTGGCGACGCATAACATCTCGATGACAAAGCGCGCCGAGGAGCTTTCTTTCCAGGATAAGCTGACGGGACTTCGCAATAGAAATTACCTTGAGTCCCTTGGCGACGACCTGGTGAACGATTCCCTGCCCGTGAGTGTGATCATGATGGACTGCAATTTCCTCAAGCGTACCAACGATCTCTACGGTCACGAAATGGGCGATGAGCTGCTACGGCGTACGGCGTCTGTATTGAGGCGAACGGCAGGCGAGAAGTTTGTGCCTATGCGCATTGGTGGCGACGAGTTCTTGCTGATTTGCCCTCACACCGATCGCGAATCCGCATGTGAAGTAGTGCAAGATCTTCGCCTCAGCCTTGCTGCTGCGAGCGATGAGGTGCTGACAGTCAGTGCGTCGTTTGGCGTCGCGACGGCAGAGGCACCCGGTTATACACTGACCGAGATTTACCACATCGCTGACCACAACATGTATCAAGAGAAACGAAAAGTCCACGCTCGGGAAGCAGATTGCTAGTATTGCTGCCGCCGGTTTGCGCATTGGGGAATGTTGAATCGGTGCCCGCGATACTTTATCGGTTCGGACGGGGATAATAGACGTCTGAAATTGCTTTACGAGAGGGGAACGCAATGATTAGTTTTGATTACAAGCCTCAGGGCGTATGCGCTCGCAATATCCACCTTGATCTTTCTGATGACGGCAACAAGGTGGTGGGCGTCGAGTTTACCGGTGGCTGCAACGGCAATCTCAAGGCTATCTCTAAGCTGGTCGAGGGCGCTCCTGCCGATCGCGTCATCGAGGTTCTCGCCGGTAACACCTGCGGTATGAAGAAGACTTCTTGCGCCGATCAGCTCACGCGCGCTATCGAGGCCGCTCGCGCCGAGATCGCCTAATGAGTATCGCCGACCAGATCAAGAACGGAATATCGCGCCGCGGCTTTGTGCTCGGAGGGGCTGCCGCGGGCGCTGCCACAGTGCTTGCCGGATGCTCAAAGAAAACGGGTACCAGCGACGACGCCGCTGGCGAGCCACAGGTTATCAAGGACGATTCGAAGATTGTCTCGATCACTGATGAGTACGAAGCTGTCGATATCGATCTTGAGCCCGCGGCCTCGTGGACGCTGCCGCTGGGCACGCTGCTGTACTACTGCGATGGCGACTATGCTGCCGCGATGATGGCGCCTGCTTCTGCCCTGCATGCCAATACGCTTGGTGTGCTCAACCTGGGCGATGGCTCGCTTACCACACTTATCGAGGATCCCGTTGAGGGAACCGGTTATGCGTTTTACGACGTTCGCGCGGGTGATGGCGTGTTCGCGTGGGTCGAGATGAACTTTGCCAATGCGTCTTGGAAACTCTATGCGCAAAACCTTGCAGGCTCCTCCCTTACCGGCAACGCTGTCGAGCTCGACCGCGGTGGCGAAAACTACGATCCGCCGCTCTTCACAGCGTATGGGTCGTCGGTCATCTGGTATAAGATGCCCTCGTCCGGCGGCAGCAAGACGAGTAACGATTCGTACTGCTACCGTCAGTCGCCCAGCGAGTCCAAGCCTGAGACTATTTGGAAGTCAACGGGGCGCTTCGCATCCGCCCCGCGTGTGAGCGACGGCATCCTGACCATCTCGCCCCGCGTGCACAATGATGAGGGCGTCTATTACGGTATGACGGCGATCGACCTGACTGACGGCAACAACACGAAGCGAGCTCAGCTGGTGCTTCCTTCGTCGGTTTCGCCTTTCGAGGCCGTGTATATGGGCGACACCTTCGTGTTCTCCATTGAGGCGACGTATAGCGGTGTGGGTAGCCTGGGCAATATGGGCACCTATATCGGTAACGAGGGTGGGCCGTACCTCTTCCTTTCGCGTGAGCCGCTCGCGTGCGCTGCGGGAAGGAAAAATAAATACCTGGTTAAAGTTCAGGCGTCGCATTTTTTGATTGACACTTCGGCCAAGACCTACGGCTCGCTTCTGTCGCCCGACCGAGCCTTGGAGTATGGCGATTATCCTGCTACGGCGGGTAAATCGAACTCGTTCTTAACGTACGCAACGGTGCGTAACAGCCAGGGAATTCCCGAGACGGTTACCGCTCGCCTGTTCTCTCTTTAGTCTCCGAGGGGTTAAAAAGGCGTCGACAGGGGAATAAACGCGTTGTGACTATGAGTACCGCCCGCCGAGCTGTCGCGTCCATGCGATACCCGGTGGGCTCAGGTGCGTTAAAATGAGCTTGTTCTTAGCTAATTGAGACAGGGGGGCCGTGTTATGGCTTCAGATGCAAAAAAGATTCTGCTGGTCGAGGACGAGAAGGCAATCCGTGACGCCGTCGCTGCCTATCTCGAGCGCGAGGGCTACTGGGTTGTTGGCGTCGGCGACGGCCAGTCTGCAATCGAGGAGTTCGAGAAGCACCAGTTCGACCTGGTTGTGCTCGACCTCATGCTCCCCAAGATTCCCGGCGAGCGCGTTTGCCGCACCATTCGCGACACCTCGGATGTCCCCATCATTATGCTGACGGCCAAGGGCGAGATCGAGGACCGTATTATCGGCCTCGAGCTCGGAGCCGACGACTACCTGATCAAGCCGTTCTCGCCGCGCGAGCTTGTCGCGCGCGTACGCGCCTTGTTCCGCCGTGCCCACCAGGCCGATGAGCCGGCCGTCGAGGTGCTCGACTTTGGCGATCTGGTCATTGACATCTCGGGCCACAAGATTTTGGTCGAGGGCAAGGAAGTCGACCTGACGGCTTCCGAGTTCAAGCTGCTCACCACGCTTGCCCGTCACCCCGGCCGCGTCTACAACCGCATGGAGTTGGTCGAGAAAGTGCTCGGCTACGACTTTGAGGGTTACGAGCGCACCATCGACAGCCACGTGAAGAACCTTCGCGCCAAGCTGGGCGACGACCCCAAGAAGCCCAAGTGGCTTTACACCGTCCACGGTGTCGGCTACCGCTTCGAGGCTCCGACCAAGACCGATAAGTCGGACGAGAAATAAAGGAAATCACATATGACACCTGCGCGCTTTGAAATCGGGCAAAAGCATAAGCAGGAGAACGAGGCGGGTTCCAAGGCTAGTTGGAACACGCCTCGTTCCGATTCACGGCCAACGATGAGCTATCCCTCGCGCATGGCCCTGGCTTTTGCCCTGACATCGCTCATGACGGTACTGGTGCTGGTGGGCGTTGTCTCCGTTGTGTGGGGCACGGTTTTTACGGATTACACGCGTTCCAATATTGTCGAAATCGCCAATTCCGCAGCCGAAAAGTTGGCAACGTCATATGAGGAAAACGGCAATTGGACCGCGGGGGAGTTGCGTGCGGTCGCGACATCGAGCTTGGTGTCCGACGATCTTGGCATGCAGGTCGTCAATAAAAAGGGCGTCATCGTCTACGACGACTCGTGGCCCTCGGCAAGCGCTACTGCCGATGTGCGCGAAAATCAGGCGACGACCGACGGTACGAGCGGAAAGAAGGCATCGCACAGCCCAGTCTCGTCTGCTCCCACCGATTCCAATAGTGTTGCCAACGTTGAGATCGTGACGTCCTCCGGCGAGCACGTGGGTCAGGTCAAATTGTGGGCGATTGGCTCCGATGCCCTGCTCACCAAGGCAGACTCAGCATTCAGAGAGAAGACCTTTAACGCCATGGTCCTTGCCGCGGTTGTGGCCGTCTGCATCTCGGTCGTTATCGGAGCGCTCATGTCGCGCATGCTCACCAAGCCGATTCATCGTATTACCAGCACCGCCAAGCAGATTCGCGATGGAGACCTGTCCGCTCGTACGGGCTTGCGCGGCGATGATGAGATCGATCAGCTGGGAGAGACCTTCGACGAGATGGCCACCTCACTCGAAAAGGATATGAAGCACGAGAAGCGCCTGACCTCTGATGTTGCTCACGAGCTGCGCACGCCGCTCATGGCCATGCTTGCAACGGTCGAGGCCATGCAAGACGGTGTGTATCCCACCGACGACGAACACCTGGAGACAGTCGCATCCGAGACTCGTCGTCTGGCCCGTCTGGTGCAGCAGATGCTCGACCTGTCGCGCATGGAAAACAGTACCGCGCCGCTCAACCTGGAGCCGGTGGATATGGTGCCGTTTGTGCGTTCGATTGTGAATGGCCAGGAGCGCCTGTTTGCCGACCGTGACCTGCGTTTGCGCTTTGCGGATGAGACGCAGGGCCACGATGACGTTGTCGAGGCAGATCCCGACATGATCACGCAATGCGTTATTAACCTCATGAGCAACGCCATGCGTTACACCCCCGAGGGGGGTTGGGTCGTGGTGTCGGTGCTCAGCGACCGCAAGCACGTCGATATCGCGGTTTCGGATACGGGCATCGGTATCGCCAAGGACGATCTGTCGCGCATCTTCGGTCGTTTTTGGCGCGCCGATGCCAGCCGCGCCCGCGAAGCTGGCGGCCTGGGCGTTGGCCTCGCCGTGACCAAGCAGATCGTCGAGCGTCACCATGGCTACATATCCGTGGAGTCGGAGCTTGGAAAGGGTACGACTTTTACAATTCATCTGCCCCGCGAGCACACGGCAGACGCGGCATCTACTACAATGGAGCACTAGCTTTTCGCTATTCGGTGAAGGAGGGGCCGCGTCCCTGCCGCTCCGAGTTTGCGAAAACATGCGGGAAAGAGCCCGCATTTCTGTCGTATTTAGGTAAGGAGTGACTCACGTGACAACGATGGAGCGTCGTCCGGATTCCCGTGGCAAGGTTCGTGATATTTACGATGCCGGTGAAAACCTGCTGATGGTCGCCACCGACCGCATTTCTGCGTTCGACTTCATTCTTCCCGACGAGATTCCGTTTAAGGGAGAGGTGCTCAATCGCATCTCGGCATTCTGGTTTGATAAGTTTGCCGACATCGTCCCCAACCATCTCGTTTCCATCGACCCGGCAGATTTCCCCGAGGAGTTTGCTGAGTACCGTGACTATCTCGCAGGCCGCGCCATGCTGGTCAAGAAGGCCCAGACGATTCCTATCGAGTGCATCGTCCGCGGCTATCTGACCGGTTCGGGCAAGAAGACCTATGACGAGAACGGCACCGTCTGCGGCATCCAGCTGCCTGAGGGTCTAACCGAGGCCTCCAAGCTCCCCGAGCCGCTGTTCACGCCGTCCACGAAGGCCGAGATCGGTGACCACGACGAGAACATCTCGTTCGAGCGTTGCTGCGAGATCGTGGGCGAGGACATCGCCACGCAGATTCGCGACCTTTCCCTCAAGATCTACAAGGCTGCCGCCGAGTATGCAGCGACCCGTGGCATCATCATCGCCGACACTAAGTTTGAGTTTGGTGTCATCGATGGCAAGGTCACGCTGATCGACGAGTGCCTCACGCCCGACTCCAGCCGTTTCTGGCCTGCCGCCAGCTACGAGGAGGGCAAGATTCAGCCCAGCTACGACAAACAATTCGTCCGCAATTGGCTCAAAGCCAACTGGGATATGACGGGGGAGACCCCGCACCTGCCCGCCGAGGTCATCGATGGCACGTCCGAGCGCTATCGCGAGGCCTTCCAGATTATCACGGGCTCCCAGTTCACAAGTATGAAGGAGAACGCATAAGTGAGTACCCGTAGCGCCACGAACAAGCGCACGCAATCCCACGAAGTTACCGGGGTTGCGCGCAAGTCCGCCGCATCTGCTAAGCCCGCCCGTCAGGCAGCGAGCTCTGTCCGCGTCGTGCCAGCATCATCCAAGGCACGCCGCAAAGAGCTCGAGAAGGGCGAAAACCTGGAAGGCCTTTCCAAGGAGGAAAAGCGCGCCCGCAAGGCCAAGCAGCGCGCCCGCGAGGATCGCATCTACACGGTGTCGAATATCCTTCTCAAGCAGGATGAGGACTACACCAAGCGCCGCCGTATTTGGTGGGCCGTGCTCGCTATCGGCATGGTGCTCGTCGTGGCAATCTGGGCTTCGCTCTACTTCGCTCCCGGCGGCACGGTGTCCAGTCCTGTTCAGATGGTCGGCATCGTTTTGTCCTATGTCATCATCCTGGGTGATTTTATCTACGACTTCGCTCGTATTCGTCCCTTGCGCAACATGTACCGCGCGCAGGCCGAAGGCATGTCCGAGAACAAGCTCAACGCTCTTATCGAGCGCACAGCTGCCGAGGAGGACAAAAAGGACTCCAAGAAGAAGTAGCGTTTGCATACATACTTATCGCTAAGATATAAGGCGCGTCGTTTTTGCGGCGCGCCTTTTTATTGTCCTATAGATAGATGGAGTGGCATATGATTCGAGCTGCCCTGACGGTCGAAGAAGCTCTGGAGGGCATGAAGGCCCTGGAGCCCAAGATTAAAAACTATGCGCGCCTGGTTGTCCGCAAGGGCGTAAACGTCAAGCCCGGCCAGGAGGTTGTCGTTCAGTCTCCGGTCGAGTGCGCGTCCTTTGCCCGCGTGGTGGTCGCGGAGGCTTATGCCGCCGGCGCTGGCCACGTGACGGTCATTTGGGCCGATGATGCCGTGACGAGGCTCGCGTACGAGCATGTCGAGAAAAACTATTTTGAGCAGACGCCCGAGTGGAAGCGCCTGCAGCTGGATTCCTTGGCCCAAGATGGCGCCTGCTTTATCTTTATCGAGGGCGCGGACCCTGCAGCTCTCAAGGGTATCGATCCCGCCAAGCCAGCCGCGGCTTCCAAGGCAAGGAATACGCAGTGCAAGGTCTTTCGCCGTGGACTGGATTACAACATCAACCCGTGGTGTATCGCCGGCGCTCCAGTCGTGGCTTGGGCGCGCGAGGTGTTCCCGGGAGACGCCGATGAGGTTGCAATCTATAAGTTGTGGAATGCGATTCTGCACACCGCCCGCGCCGATGGCCAGGACCCGGAGAGCGACTGGGAGCTTCATGACGCGGCGTTCGAAAAGAATTTGCGCTTCCTGAACGACAATCGTTTTGACTGCCTGCATTACACCGCTTCGAACGGAACTGATCTGACGATTGGTATGACGAAGGGCCATGAGTGGGCCGGCGGCAAAGGCAAGACGCCCGATGGGCACCCCTTCTTCCCCAACATTCCCACCGAGGAGGTCTTCACCTCGCCTGATCGTATGCGTGCCGACGGTATCGTGTATTCGGCTATGCCGCTCATTCACCACGGTAACAAGGTTGACGATTTTTGGATTAAGTTCGAGGGTGGCCGCGTAGTGGACTACGATGCTCGTGTGGGCAAGGCGACGCTTGCGAGCATTATTGACACCGATGAAGGCGCCGCTCATCTGGGTGAGGTCGCGCTTATCTCCAAGAATACGCCGATTCGCGAAAGCGGCGTTCTGTTCTATGACACGCTCTATGACGAGAACGCTAGCTGCCATCTCGCGCTAGGTGTCGGTTTCCCCGAATGTATCGAGGATGGGTACGACATGTCCAAGGAGGAGCTCCTGGAGCATGGCGTTAACGTCTCGAGCACGCACGTCGATTTTATGATCGGCACGGACGACATCGATATTACGGGCATTACGCCTGATGGACGTGAAGTTGTGATTTTCCAGAACGGCCAATGGAGTTGGGAATAGTCCCAGACCGTGGTACAATGCCACCCGCGGGCCGTTAGCTCAGCTGGCAGAGCAGGGGACTTTTAATCCCAAGGTCCAGGGTTCGAACCCCTGACGGCCCACCATAGTTTTCGCAGGTCAGAGACGGTGTTGTCTCTGACCTTTTTCTTTGTGTACCCCACGAGTACCCAAAACGGTACCCCTCAAATCACGTGGATTCCATAATTCTGGGCTGTCTGTAGAGGGGTATAGCGTCCCGATGGTCGGACGGATGGATCATTGTTGATGCGTCCGTCCATCCGTCCGAGGGGGCAGGGGACGGCCCGAGCGAGTGCGAGCGTTCTGCGCGCTTTCGATAGCCGTAGGGGCTCCATGCCTAGCTCCAGGCTGTTGGAAGGGCGTTGAACGCGAGCTTCGAGCGCGGATTGAAGGGTCAACCGAGTGGCTCTGTGGTGGGGCGGGCTTCATGACGATTCGGCAGCCCACACCTATTTCTATAACTTATATATCTATATAAAAGGGGAATTGACTTCATGTCAATTTTGCAACTTGTTTACCTGCGGATATGCGGAATTGGATGCCCCCTTTTGAGGGTGGGTTTAAATTGACATGAGGTCAACCGAAATTGACATGAAGTCAATTTTTATGGCTCTGTTAGACCAAGGTTGACATAAAAACGATGTCACCGCGAGGCGGTACCCTTCAATTAACGTCGAAGGAGCGCCCATGGATGCAGACGACCTGGTCATCACCCTCAAGAAGAGCCTGGCGAAGCTCAGCAGGACCGAGCGCCGTAAAGCCGTCGAGCTGGTCGGGGACGTCGTCCGCGCCGCCATGTTCGACGATGCGGCGGGAGATGGCTATGAGGTAGAGCGTTGCCCACGTTGCGGTTCGGTCGCTATCGTCAAGAAGGGCAAGTCCAGGAACGGCGAGCAGCGCTACCTCTGCCGCGACTGCGGCAGGACGTTTTCAGGCTCCACCGACCGAATCCTCGGCACGAGCAAGCTGCCCCGCGAAACCTGGATGGCCTATGCCGAATGCTTCGTCCTCATGCTCCCTCTCCGCGAGTGCGCCGGCCGCTGCGGCGTCTGCCTCAAGACCGCCTACACCATGCGCCACAGGCTCATCGAGTGCCTGAAGGAATACTCGCCCACGTTCCATGTGGGGCAGGGGCAGGCCTGCGAACTCGACGAGACGTACTTCCCCGAGTCCTTCAAGGGCAATCATTCAAGGGGCTCCTTCACCCTGCCGAGAAAGGCTCGCCACCGCGGCAAACAGGTTCACAAGCGCGGCCTCTCCCGCGAGCAGATCTGCGTCATGACGGGCATCAGCGACACAAATGCCACCTTCTTCGAGGTCTCGGGGCGCGGCGTCGTCTCGCGCAAGCGCGCGGCGGAGGCCCTTCGCGACCGCATCGGCGCGGGCGCGGTCGTCGCCACGGACAAGGCGGCCGCATACATCGACGTGCTGCGCGACCTGAAGGTCGCCTCGCATGAATCCTACGGCCCCAAGGACCGCTCGGAGGGCACCATCAACCGCATCAACACCGTCCATTCGCTCCTCGAATCGTTCATGGCACGCTTCAAGGGCGTGTCCACCAAGCACCTCGCCGCCTACCTCGACTGGTTCCGCTGGTGCCGCACCTTCATAGCGGCAGGTTCGCGCGCGGCGGAGTCCACGGTCGCCCGCCAGCTCGCCAACGGCTCCTGCTCGACCCGCGTCCGCGGCATGTTCGGCCTCGAGCCTCCCCTCATGGACTACTGGGACGGGCGGGCGGCCCAGCGAACTAAAATGGTGGCCACGGAGCAGCGACCGCGGAAGGAGCGGCAATGACATCGAACGTCCCGGCCACCACGATAAGAATCGATCCCGAGGTCAAAAGGGAGGCCGTGGCCGTGCTCGACGAGCTCGGGCTCTCCATGTCGGGCGCCATGAACATATTCCTCAGGGCGGTGATCCGCGAGGGCGGCCTGCCCTTCGACGTCAGGCTGGGATCTTCGGGGAAGGCTGACGGGGAGGGCGGGGACCGCGATGGGCGGGGATAGCCCGATTATTTTCCGGTTCGACGAACAGCCGATCGTGTCAAATTTGGTCTAACAGAGCCATTTTTATTGACATGAAGCCAATCCTTTCTAGGGTTAGAAATTGACATGAGGTCAATTTCTAACCCTGTTTTTTTGGAAGGAAAAAGCCCTTGCGTCCATATTGTCTGTGCCGTTGGTGCAGTCGCATCAAGCAGGAGCTCGCAACATGTCGCAAATGCGGCTGAGCAGAAAGCGCAAGCAGACGGCGGCGCGTCTCTAAAAGATGAGAACCCGGACTATGCCGGTTGGCTTACGGTCGAAAGGACCTCGATCTCAACGCCCGTTGTCTCATGCCGCCAGGGTGACCTTAACGGGCTCTACCTCAATCACGGTTTCGATCGCTTGCCGTCATTCTCCGAGTGTCCGTTTTTAGCTGAAGGCTCATCGCCATCAAGTACGAATATGCTCGTGTACGCCCATAACATGGGATATGGAAACCTTGGCTTTACCGAGCTCCAGAATTGTTATCGGACGGATTGTTTTGCAAATATTGGAGCCGTGACATTCACGAACGCAAATGGCAATACCACTCGCTATAGGCCGTTGTTCGGCTTGAGAGTGCCTAAAAAATTTGATTTGCTTCTACGATTTGACTTTGCTGGAGAGCCAGACTTCAAGGCCTGGCTTAATTCTTTGTCCGAGCACGCTAGCGCGAAGTCAGATTCCGCTGGGTCCGACTCTGTTATCACTTTGGTGACATGCTCTTCCGCGATTGGCGGTGATCGATACCGCAGCGTTTTAGTTTGCAGGAGAGCATTTTGATTAAGGCAGATGTCCTTCCTAGAATATAGTCATGATTTCTTGAACTCAGGAATAGGCCCTAATGATTCGAGATAATGCGAATCATTAGGGCCTACATGCTGTCTTTCTAATCCTCGGGAAGCTCGATTGGGTAGTGGGCCGTCAGGCTTCGGTACTTGCGGTAGAACCCGGACAGCAGGTCGGCCACGCGGTGGCGTTGTCTGTCCCTCGCCTCGGCCTTCGCGCCGAAGCGCGAGCCGGGCGGCATGACCCTCGTCACGGCGGTGCCCTCCTGCGGCACGCCGCCGACCTCGAACGCCTCGTGCATGAGGTCGCGCGTCGGCTCGGCCTTCAGCCTCTCGGCCTCGATGATGCCGGATATCTCGTCCTCCATGGAGTCGGCCACGAACTTGCGCCAGTTGCGCTCGACGGCGTCGTGGCGCTCGGACTCGGGCGCGGCCGGGTCGATGTCGAACTGGGCGTCCGCCTCCCCGAAGCCGGCGATCTCGAGGAACCGCTCGATGAGCTCGGACTTGTCGCGCAGCTCGGGCGACGCCGCCACCGAGGACATGATCCGCGCGGCGATCTCCCTGTCCTTCACGTGGTCGCCGTGGCGCTGCTCGACGAGCATCAGGATGTAGTCGATGTTGATCTCCACCTGGCGCACGAGCTCCATCTCGAAGACGAGGTCCTCGGCGATGGACTCCTTCTCGGAGCGCTCCCGGTCGCGCATCTCGTCGCGCACGGCGAGGTGTTAATGCCAATATAAATCCCGCCAGTTATGCCAACATACAGCGCCAATCGCACCAACGCAGTTGCACCGATCGCACCAACGCAGTTGCACCGATCGCACCAACGTATTTCTGCCGATTTGACCAATGGGAATATGCTCTTCCCGCCTCGATATCTGTCTGGCGGGAAGGAGCGGGATTGGAAGAGAGGAACATCATGGGCGAGCTGAACATGTACAGGCAGCTCGGGCTGAAGCCCAACTTCAGCGAGATCGGAAGGCGATACGGCCTCGATCGCCACACCGTCTCACGGTATTGGAACGAGGGAGGGGATGTCGACGACGGGAGGTGCAGGCGCCCCAGCGGCTTCGACAAGCACGGCGACCTGATCGCGCAGAAGGCCGCGATGCCCGGCGCCACCAAGAAGGCGGTGCACGAGTACCTGCTGCATCGGTGCAAGGGGCCGTCCCTGCCCGGCTACAACGCCTTCACGCACTACTGCCGCAAGCAAGACGTGCGCTTCGACGGAGGGGCCGAGCAGGATGCCCATCCCCGATACGAGACCCCGATGGGCCGCCAGCTGCAGTTCGACTGGAAGGAGGACCTGCGCATGGTGAGCAGGCACGGCGAGGTGTTCGAGTTCAACGTCTTCTCCGCCACCCTGGGGTACTCCAGGATGCACAGGTTCGTCTACACGAGGGGAAGGACCAGGGACGACCTGCTCGCATGCTGGATCTCCGCGATATCGTTCTACGGGGGCATCGCCGAGGAGTGGCTCACCGACAACATGTCGGCGATAGTCGGCTTCGAGGGGCGCAGGCGCGTCAAGAGCCCGCGGGTGCTGCGGTTCGCCAGGGAGGCGGGGTTCGAGCTGCACCTCTGCAAGCCCGGCTCGCCGGAGACGAAGGGCAAGGACGAGAGCGCGAACCGCTTCCTGGGCAGGCTCTCCGTCTACGACGGCGACTTCGAGGACGAGGACGACCTCATCGGCATAATCGCCCACATAGAGGCCAGGTCCAACGCGGAGCCGAACGAGACCACGGGGCTGCCGCCGGCGGTCCTGTTCATGAGGGAGAAGGAGCACCTGCGGCCGGTGGGCAACATGGCGCTGCTGGAGCAGATGGCCGGGGACGTCAGGACCCAGACGGTGCCCCCGACCATGCTGGTCAGGGCCGCGGGCAGGGAGTGGTCCGTGCCCCGCAGGTGCATCGGGAAGAAGGCCAGGGTGATCACCATGCCGGGCGGGCAGATCAGGGTCACCGTCGCCGGAGAGCTCGTCGCCGTCCACGATGCGTCGCAGGGCACCGGCAGGTTCAATTATACAGACGAGCACTACATGGAGGCGCTGGAGGGGAAATCCCGCTACGCGGACGCGGACATCAGGGAGGCGGCCATGGAGAACCTCAGGCTCCTGGAGGAAATGGGGGAAGTCGATGGATAGCGCGATCGCGGAGGCGAGCCCCTACGTCAGGGCGCAGCGAAACCTGGCCACCCTGAAACTGGACCAGATGGCGGCATCGCTGCCCGACTACATGAGGATGGTTTCGGAGGGCGACATGGAGTTCGTGTCGGCGCTGGCGGAGATGACCTCCGCCGAGGTGAGGTCGAGGGAGCAGCGTATCCTGAGGCAGAGGCTCAGGTCATCGGGCTTCCCGTACGTCAAGTCCCTGGCGGACTTCGACTGGTCGTTCCAGCCCTCGGTGCCGAGGCCGAAGGTCGAGGAGCTGGCGACCCTGCGGTTCGTCGATCGCGCCGAGAACGTCCTGCTCGTGGGCAGCCCGGGGGTCGGCAAGACGCACCTGGCGATCGCGTTGGGCGTCGAGGCGGTGAGGGCCGGGAGGGAGGTGCGGTTCATGGACTGCGCGCGCCTGGTCGACGACCTGAGGGACGCCCAGTCCAGGGGGATCCTGAAGAAGAGGCTCAAGTACTACGCCCACTCGAAGCTGCTGATAATCGACGAGCTGGGCTACCTGAACATCGACGAGGGCGGCGCCGACCTGCTGTTCCAGCTGGTCAGCACCCGGTACGAGCAGCGGTCCACCATCATCACCACCAACGTGGGCATCGGGGGCTGGGCCAAGGTGTTCGGCGACGAGGTCGCGGCGAGCGCCATCGCCGACAGGGTCTGCCACCACTGCAGCATGATAAAGATCACGGGCAGGTCCTACAGGCTTAAGGACCTGCCCGCGGAGAAGAAGAGGGAGGAATGAGTCGGCGGGCGCGCCGAAACCGGTGAAAACGCGTTGGTGCACATGGCGCATATATGTTGGTGCAACCGGCGCGATATGGGTTGATTTTCAATCTCAACGCAACAGCCTGAACGGACCCCGCGTTTCCGCAGC
>ERZ840407.228-NODE-228-length-57005-cov-10.975382_pt1 | contig 57005 bp, 92 predicted proteins | sample MGYA00519877_ERZ840407 | MGnify/ENA primary metagenome ERZ840407 (study PRJEB31850, sample SAMEA3708875) | human gut metagenome | biome: human gut; feature: human-associated habitat; material: faeces | place: China | collected 2014 ...
TCGACAATAATTTTGATTATTGCTATCTATCTCTCAACGAATTCGGAAACGATGACATAGCGATAGAGATACGGGATATCAAAAAATCCCGCATTCCAAAGTCCGAACTGAACTCCTATGCAAAATCTGCGCCAGAGCTGTTTGCATGGCATATCTCTGACATGAAGGTTTACGATGCGCCCAGAAGCCTTGACGAGTTTTCGAGATTTGGTTTTTGGGGAATAAACGGAACCGGAGTTTGCGGAAATTATTGTTGCGAAAATTACGAACCGCCCGACAGTTGTATGACACCTCCGACTTGCAAAATCAACGGATGTTCCGTTTACCGCCCGCCTCAAAGCTGGTGCTATGTCGAGGATTTTTGCGAATGAACACCGGCAAGCAGTTTGAAGCAGACTTCAAAGCATCCGTTCCATCCGATGCGTGGTGCTACCGCCTGAAGGACAGTGCTGCCACCTACTACGGTGGCAACGAGAACCTGTCTTTTTCCATCGACAACATCTGCGACTTCCTTGTGTACCGATACCCGATGAACCACCTGTTTGAGCTGAAAACCATTGAAACGCCCTCTATCCCTCTGGAAAAGGTGTTCGGCAAGTACGACAAGGCAAAGTGCAAATACCGCAAGGAAAAGCACATCACAAACATGGTGGAAGCGATGGGGTACAGCGGTCAGACCGCCCATGTGATAGTCAATTACAGGGCGGTCAACCGCACCTTTGCAATCCCTGCCAGCAAGGTTCTGGCGTTCCGATACAACGAGAGCCGAAAGAGCATCCCTTGGCAGTGGGCAGAGCAAGAGGGGATAGAGGTCAAAGCAAAAAGGCTGCGTGTCCATTGGAGGTATGACGTGGATGCACTGCTAAAGAGATTGGAGGAAGAACATGAGCATGAAATGTAACCGCTGTGGAGAAGTGTTTAATCCTGAACCGCCCGATGAGATGGGGAGGCATAAGCCCAATGCCGTGATTCTGGTTGACAAAAACGTGCATGACGCATGGGACTGCTGGAGTTGCGATTGCTATGATGAACCGTTTCTTTGCCCCTCTTGCATGGCTGCACTCAACGACTGGCTAAAAGGAGAAAAAAGTGAGTAAGAAAATTTCAGACATTTTGCCCAAGACGGAAATCTTGGCGCAGTTAGCAGAAGAAGCGTCCGAACTGGCACAGGCTGCGTTGAAGCTGCGCCGTGCGTTGGATGGTGCGAACCCGACACCGAAGAGCGTTGCGGAGTGTGAAGAAAATCTGCTAGAGGAACTAGCAGACATTAAAGTTGCGTTTACGGTCTATTTGTCTGATTCAAAACCATGTATCAAGGCAAGGGTTTCGGAGGAAATCTACAAAACCGCCGAGATAAAGCTCGACCGTTGGCTCTCTCGACTTGAAGCAAAGGAGCAGCCAGATGAATAAATTCGGGAACTGCCCTCTGTGCGGCAAACAGGTCAAGCCGACCAACCTCCGCAAAATAGCACGGCAGAACCAGTTGTACGGATTCCGAATGGCTCTGGATGGCATCTCCGCCACATGGGGCGCACTGATTCAGAACCTTCGGTGCGATGCAGACCTGACCGATGAACAGGTGCAGAAAATCATCCGCATTGGCGACAGGTACTGGGAAATGGTTGGGCAGTTCGAAAACGAGGACATGACACCTGACGAGTTTGCGGATTACATCACCGCAAAGTCAGAACAGGTCGAAAAAGAGCTGAGAGAAAGGTGGAGCTAATGGACAAGGAACAGTTTGCAATCGCACGATTGCAGGACACCACAAGGCTGTCAGAGCATCGGTACGATTTGATGGAGGATAACAATGTTTGAATTTGTAACTCGCTGGCTGGTCTGCTTAGCCCTGCTGGCGGTTGTGGTTCAGTCCGAACGGACAATCAAGGACATGGCGAGCAGCCTGTTTGAGGAACATCAGGCAATGCTTGTCTGGCTGTTTATCAACGTGTGTCTGGTCGTTTGTACGGCTGTTGTGATGGGGTGGAGGTAAGTATGGAAATTCGTGGAGAGCATAGCAAGAAGAGAGTTCGTTTTGATTCGCTAAAAGAAGGAGAGCCGTTTTACTACAACGGCGAACTTCTTATGAAGACAAGCGAGGTTACTTACAATTCCGGCTTTTACGGTGGCACTACATATAACTGTGTGTCGCTCCGTCACGGTAGGATTATGGAATGCCATGATGATACAATGGTCGGCATTGCAAGGGTTCATATCGAAAAGGAGTACTGATGAACAACGAACTTTACTGTCCAATGAAGATGACCAGCAATCCGCTTGGTCGGTGCGTATGCGAGAAAGAAAAGTGCGCTTGGTGGCGGCAGTTGGACAACTGCTGCTCCGTCTGGTGGATTGCAACCGAGCTGGATAAAATCGAAACGAAAATGAAGAGGTGAGAGTATGAACGAGTGGATTAGCATTAGAGACGGTTTGCCGATTGATTATCAGTCTGTTCTTATTTGGAATGGATGCTCGGGTTTCATTGCGCACCGTGAACCCGGCGCACCTGATAACGAATTTGTTGACGACTACAATGACGAGTTCGTATACGCAGGATGGTGGAAGAAACTGCCGACCGCTCCAAAGGAGGTCTGACACATGGCAACACCCCCGAAGCGTGGTCGTGGCAGACCGCCGCTGACCGAAGCGGAAAAGAAAAAGCGTGAGAAGCGAGCGAAAAAGGCGAAAGAAGAAGCCGCCGCGAAGCGTGAGAAAGAGCGAGAAAAGAAGAAACAACAGATGCTTAACAAACGGAAATCTATCCGCTCACAGGTGAGTAAAAAGGTGAAAGAACAGCAGGAGTTAGCAATCACGAGGTCTAAGATGCTGAACACAGGGGATTTGCAGTCAAGAATCGGCGATGAAGAGGACAAGAAAGTTGTCGGCATGATTGCGGCAAAGTATTTTGGCGAACTTCCGAGTGTGGACATGAACAACCCGATTGAAGTTCAGCAGCGTCTTGACTTCTTCTTTGACGCTTGTATCGACGCCAGAATCTCCCCTGTGGTGGAATGGATTGCACTGGTGCTGGGCATCGAATGGGTGAGCCTGAAGCAGATTATGGCAGGCAAGCGCCGTGACGACAGCTTGCAGCAGAAATACATTCTGAAGCTAATTCTGCAAATGCAGTCCATGTGGGCATACAACGGTATGTACGGTCAGGAGAACCCGGCAGAGTGGATTTTCCGAGCCAAGAACTACTTTGGTATGCGTGACAACGTGGAAGTCACCGTTGCCCCGCCGGAACAGCCGTTGGGCGATGCCCAAAGCGTAGAGCAGCTTGCCCAGAAGTATCAGACGACTTTGCCGAAGGAGATTGACGTGGAGTACAGAGAGGTGGACGACTAATGCAAACTGACAGAGGAATCTACCACAAGCGAGTGTGCGACCGCTGCGGAGCGGTTCTAGGCGGTAGAATGATGAACCCTGACGAATACTTCAAGGACTGGGCGTGGCGCAGGGACACAGGCGACCTTTGCCCTGAGTGCTATGAGGAGTACAAGCGAGTGATCAGGCGGTTCAATGCCAACAGAAAGAGAAAGAGAGGGCAGAGATTATGAAAAAGTGCGCTCTTTATAGATGCAAACAGTGCTTTGCGACCATGGCGGACGAAAGCGATGTCAGAATCGACAAAGACATTGTTGATTGGATGTTTGAAAACGAAATGGAAGAAAGTAAAATTGGGTTTATCGCAAAATTCAAAATAAGCGATAAAGTTCTCATTCATCGTTGCGCCAATAACACTGTTGGCTTATGCGAGTTTATCGGATGGAAGGAGATAGAGGAATGAACTTCTACTGCACCACCGAACACTGCTCTTGCATGGGCATCAAGCAGTTCTCCGCTGGCAAGGCTATCCGATGCACAGCAGAATCCTGTAAGAACAAATCCGAGCCGTCCTGTGGCTCTTGCAAATGGTACGCAGAGCCGGAGGGAGTGTGCGTGAACGACCAGTCAGAACACGTTGCAGACTTCGTGTGGGATGAACGTGGATGCAAGGAATGGGAGAAGAAAGATGAAACGTCAGCAGACCTATAAAGGACTTATTGGCAAGGGCTGGTACGACCAAAGCGAATTTAGCCACAGATACGCTTGCTGGGCAAATCATCGCAACAACTGGGCTATCCGCAAAGCTGACAACCGCAAGCTGGCAAAGGCAAGATTGAAGCAGATTGAACGTCAGCAAATCAGAAAGGAGCTAGACGAATATGAGCTATGATATTTCACTTTGCGACCCTGTAACGCATGAAACCCTTAAAGCGGGTAGCGCACATTTTATCTCAGGCGGTATGAGAGCCATCGGCGGAACAAGGGAACTGTGGCTTAACATCACATGGAACTATGCGGACTTTTACTACCGTAAAGATGTGTTTGGAGAAAACGGCATCCGCTCCATCTACGGCAAAACAGGCGCAGAGAGCATCCCGATGCTGGAAAAGGCGATTGCCGCTTTGGGTGATGATGTTGACGAAAGCAACTACTGGAACGCCACAGAAGGCAATGCAAAACGTGCGCTGTACGGATTGTTGGCATTTGCAAAGATGCGGCCTGACGGTGTATGGGACGGAGATTGAAGGGAGAAAGGGCAATGGATAATTATCCAGAATTCCTTGAACGAAACACACTTATTGAAAGAATCAAAAAAGCATATTGCGATGGCTGCGAGAATTACAATGGAGTTAGATGCTGTGCTTGCGGTATTGGCAATGCCATTTTGACGTTGTGGAAGATGCCCCCGACAGCCTTAGAGCGTACCGCTGAATGGATTGTACAGGACGATACGTTCACAAGATTCGAGTGTAGCAGATGCCACACAAAAAATCATCATACACGTTAGAACTACTGCCCGAACTGCGGTTCTTTGATGGAGAGCAGGTTATGAGTAACACACTTTGGCATCCAGCAAGTGAACCGCCACGAGAACGGATGCAGCCTTTGTTGCTTGCGGCTAAAACAACGTGGCGTGATGATAATGGAAAAATGTTGCAAGGAATCTCGCCGACAGCGTACTTTCTCGGCTGTTACGCAGACGGTCAGTTCTGGGACGAGACAGGCGAGAGACTGCCGGAAAATGTGACGGTGACGCATTGGATGGCGTTTCCGATGGTATGAGGTGATGAGCATGAACAATTGGATTAGTGTCAAGGATAGATTGCCCGATGTTCCGAAAAACGATTTTGCCAGCGATTATGTTCTGGTTCACGACAAAAAAGCTGGTGACTGGATAGCCTATTATGATATAAACGGTGATTGGTGTGAAGCAAGAGAGTGCATCCCATTCAAAGATGTTACACATTGGATGCCTATGCCTGAACCGCCTACGGAGGACTAAATATGGATGGATTTGAAGCGTTAACAGAAGCAATGAACCGATGCGCTGCATCAGCTGAGCATTTTGCAAATGCTGTCAGGCAGTCCGAAACGCAGCGCGGTTACATCAAGCAGAAGCACAACCGACCTGTATACCGTAAAGGTGCAAAGCTACATGAGGTTTTTAAACGAATTATGAGAACGAGAGAAAGATTTAGAAAATGACAGAACTCAAAAGATGTCCGTTCTGCGGGTCTATTCCGACGCTGTATCACGATGGATTGCATCAAGTGGATTCAAAGAGAAGATACCACACAACATGGATGATTATGTGTGAAAAGAGTCATAATGCATCAATGAGCAATAGCGCTTACTATAGCTTTGGTGAAGATGGCGTTTTGTCACCGTATGACGAAAAAGACGGACGACAAGAAATCATCAGCCGGTGGAACAGCCGTTACAGAAAGGATTGAGTATGGAGCAGGAACACAAGCCGAGAACATCAATGATTCTTCTGTTGGAACACGTTCATGCGATGGACGAGCTGACAGACGAGGAATTTGGAGCATTCGTCCGCAACTATGCACAGTATGTTGAAACTGGAATTGAGCCAGCATACGACAACGACCGTGCTATGCGGATGCTCTGGAAAGTTGTTAAGGCGTTCGATGATATGAATGCACAGAAAAGACAGGAGCGAATTGAGAAAAACAGACGGAGTGCAAATAAGCGTTGGAGCGATGAAAAATGCAAGTGCATGCAAACGCATACCAATGATGCAAACGCATACACTGGTATGCAAAATATGCAAATGGATGCAAACGATGCCTTATCTGTATCTGATTCTGTATCTGAATCTGATAAAAAAGAAAAATGTGAAAAGAAAAATACCAACGAAGTCAAACGCTTCAAGGCACCGACTATCGAACAAGCCAAAGCCTACTTTTCCGAAAAGGGCTACACGGAACTGGAAGCAGAGCGGTTTGTTGACCACTTCACAGCAAATGGATGGAAGGTCGGCAAGTCGCCCATGAAGGACTGGAAAGCTGCTGCACGAAACTGGATGCGTAACGTGAAGGACTGGAACGGTGGCTATCAACAGACGATGGCTGAATTGCCTGACGAAGGAGACTTTCTGCGGTGAATATTGAAAATCAGACCCAATACATCTTGCTGGGAGCAGTCCTCACGTTCTCGGAATACGCCGATATTTTGCAGGACTTGGAGATTGAAGACTTTTGCCCTGAACTGCAAAGAACATTCGCTGCCATTCGTGGCTATTGGGAGCACAACGACAAGTGGAATCCGGTAGAAGTCATGGGGCGGTACGATAACTGCAAGAAAGCAATGGGTGAATGTCTGGATGCCTTCGGTGCAGAGTTCATCCGAAACGTCACCCATGACATGATACAGGGCTGGGCTAGAATCGTCAAGGAACAGGCAGCATTGACCAGAGCCAGAGGACTTGCGTTCAAAATCGTTGATGGCTCGACCAGATACGCAGACCTGACAGGCATCTATGAGCAGCTAGGAGAAGCCATAAACCTGCACAACGAGAGAAGCGATTTCATCCCAATGTGCGATGGCATAGACAATTACATCCGCAAGCTGGACGATAAGCCGGAGTATATCAGCACAGGGCTTAAAGTGCTGGACAACAACTTGCATCTTGTTCCGGGAAACTTCGTTGTGATCGGCGGAAGGCCATCTGCCGGCAAGACTGCTCTGTCACTGCAACTTGCCTGTGAAATAGCCAAGAACGGACGCAAGGTGGCGTATTTCAGCCTAGAGACCGACCCTGATACCCTCTACGCTCGTATTATCGCAAACCAGCTAGGCGTACCACTTCACACGGTCAAAAACAAGACCGTCAGCATTGACGAGCTTGACCGACTGGCAGCCATCAAGAAATATCCGCTGTACGTCCGCTCCGCTGCCGGTAAGGGCGTTGGATGGATTAGAACGCAGTCCATCAGGATGCAGGCAAAAGTGGTGTTCATCGACTATTTGCAGCTTATCTATCAAGCCGGAGCGAAAGACCGATACAGTGCCGTCACGGAGATCAGCATGGCACTGCATGAATTCGCACAGTCCACAGGAACGCTGGTTGTGGCACTTGCACAGCTCAATCGAGAGACCGCAAGAGCTGGTATCCCACCGACCGCCGCAGATTTGCGAGAATCCGGGCAAATCGAACAGGACGCAGATGCAATTATCCTGCTGGCACAGAAAGTGAAAACGCAAAAGAGACCAGAAGAGCATTATCACTTTGCACTTGAGAAGAACAAAGAGGGCAACGTGGGGTCACTGGACATCACGTTCCAGATGGAAACACAGCAGTTCAAAGAATGCGTGTGGATGTAACGGGAGGAGAATAAACATGAAATACCGTAAGAAACCAGTTGTTATCGAGGCATTCAAGCTCAATGCACGAGGGCTTATTGGAGAAGATTGGTTCTGGGATGCAGTAAGTAGCAATGATATTATTACGCATGACTTCGGAAAGTTTCACGATGACCCTGCGTGGTGCGAGATTAAAACGCTTGAAGGGACTATGATTGCAAGGGATGGCGATTATATCATTCGTGGCGTAAATGGCGAAATCTACCCGTGTAAACCTGACATTTTCGAGAAAACATACGAAGCAGTTGAATAATAGCCTAGCATCGCTTCTGCGCTCCAATCGTCACAGTGGAATAAGCAAGAAAAACAGATAACAGGGTCAAGGCGATAAAGTTACCGTCTGAACCCCATAAATATTTTTCACTACACAAAATACAGGAGGAAAAGACTATGGTTCCAAACATGGCTGCTGTCCATGCTATCATCATTGCCAATGCACACAGACGGCACGAAGAAGAGTACAAGCGAGAGTGTCAAAGACGCGAACAAGAAGAGAAAGAACGAGCAGAACGAATGATCTGTCGAAAGACCATTTCATGCCGAGCTTGTATGGATTATTTGCCGGAAACTTGCCCAAAAAAGAAAATCAACCAAAAATAACGCAAAGGAGAAAACAACTATGGCACTTACCAACATCGAGCGTGAAACTATCATCACATTCAACGCAGCGGAGGATACCGCAGAAATCTACACGGCAGACCCGGTTTACATTCGCAAGCTGGATAAGCTATGTGAGCAGTTCCCCGATACGTACAAGTTTATGGCGGAGCTGTCTGCCAAGCGGTGCAAGGAATCCAAGACCTATTCGATGCCGAAACGTCTTGTGAAGTTCCGGTCGCCTGTCACTCGTGAGATCAGCGAAGAGCAGCGTGAAGCACTGGCAAAGCGTTTGCGTAAGGCAAGAGAAGCCAAGAATATCTAATCTTAGCTCCTGCGGCTACAAAACTACTGTATCAGAAAGCATGGAATGGTGTCAGGTGGTAAAACTACCCTCTGAGACTATTCCGTGCTTTTTTCTCTTGTTATTTATCAGGGGAAAACGGCAAGGTCTGGATTTGAGTAGGAGCCGTCTCGATCGAGCGGAGTTTGAGCTGATATGGCTACGACTATCAGCGTGATGCGTTTGCATGCAAATGGATGCACATGATGCGTCCGCATCCAATCTTCCCCCTCTTTCCCCTACAACCCCTATTACCCCCTATAATCCCCCTAACTCCCCCCTCAAACAAATAAATTGTTTGAGGCCCCCACGCCGAAATGGTGAGACAACTGCAACAACCGGAAACGACAACCAGATGTTTTGCAAAGGTTCTTTCCCCCTACAACCCTCTATCTCCAAAAGCTATACCGTTAGCCAGAAGGTCAGACCGTAGGCAAGAACTAGCGTGAGGTTCGGACTGGTGGATAGTCTACGATTATTTCACATGGAGAATTGACTTCATTTTGCAGTCGGTTGGATATGTACAAATGTTGCATATATTATTCCTAGCATAATACTATGAATTGTTTAGAATATCATAGTTCGTTACTGGGAATTAAATCGAGCAGGAACAGACCAAATCGGGTGGTACGATTATTTTAGCAGAATAATCCATAGATAGTTACTAGGATATATAAGCGTATATTATAATAAGTACGGTTGGTATACGAATTTGGTATGGCTAGGCGAGAATAAAATTGACATGTGTCTTGACACATATTGATTTTTGGGGATGTCGGACGACTTAGCGACTATCGCACCTCTCTTTCTCTAAAAGGCAAACGACTATTTCACACAAAAAAACACACGACTAATTGACGATGGTTCGTAAGAAAACGTTACGACTATTGCTCTGCGACTATCAGCGAACAGCTCGTTACAATACTATATATAGGACTTTCAAATGCTTGTCATCTGACGACTTTACGACTATTCTACGACTATCCGCCGGGAGAAATTACGACTATTCCAGCTGGAACGCTACGACTATTGCTGACCTCTATTGGCTATCGGGCGAAAGCCCGAAAAGAGAAGCGGCGACAAGCCGCCAGTGGTTCCGCGCCGCCAGCCGCGCCCCGTTGCTAGACTGCCCCGCCTGATGGAGGGTGCCGGGCTGACCCTGTACAGGTGGAAACGCTGACCCCCCCCTCAGCAGGCGCGTCGGGTCTGTACTGCCGGCAGCGTGTCAGCACTTGCCAGCAGATCCGCAGATGGTAGGCGCTGACCCCGCCGGGCTGGCATGGCCTTCGCTATGCTGCCCCGCTGGGCATGGATCTATAACAGGGGCGCACTGCTGCGCTCTTATATACATTATTATAATAGGGCGGCTGTGCTGACCTGTGCAGCGTCCGGCGTGGCGGTGTCTGGTATATGCTGGATGTGCTACGGCGCTGTGATGCCCTCCAGCGTGGCGCAGACGGTGCATAGTCGTCTTGTGTGATTGCTGTATTGTGTGCGCTGGAACGGGTCAAATCAATGGAAAAGCCGCTGTAAAGCCCTGTAAACGGTTTTAGCGTTGTGACTGTATAATTGCATTGACGGCAGAAATGCCGCTGGAAACGCTTGTATGTGGCTGCATTGCAGCAGGGCAAAATAAAAGCCCTGCACCCTCAGAAGATGCAAGGCAAAAGAAAAGCCCCGCCGAAGCGGGGTTGAATCTTAAATTGTGTCAACGCTGATTGCGCCAGACGTTATAATCGGCTGCCGGCATGATGGTATAACCGTCGCAGACCTTAACGACAACCTCCGCGCCGGTTGCGGCCTTGCGGGCATAGTAACGGGACGTATACAGCCCTGTATTGATGTCATATCCCTTATTAGCGTTAGCCATTGCGTAACCCTCCATATTATATAAGTGTGTTCCGGCGTCCTTATTTGGACGCCTTAAACAGTGCAGAAAAAAACCAGAAGAAAAACAGGATACAAGAAAATATCATGTGCAGCGCCTCCCATTAAATACGCCCTTCGGCTGTTTTGTCGAAAATGTAATGCGATCCGCTGTCACTCCGGCGCACAAAAACGTCATCTTGCCAGCCGTTAGAAACAATTATACGCAACATGGTCAGCATACCGTCATAATATGCTTTATCTTTTGCCGTTTTTTGGTGCTGTCCGGCTTTATCGAGTGCAGCAAGTGCACAGCTAAATCTTTTTTCGTCGATCATGTTATAACCCCCCTTATACCACGCTGAACCGCTTGTAGCTTGTGCGGGTGCTGCACTCTGCGTAAATATCCGGGTGCAGCGTCTTGAGTAGCTTGCTATCTAACCGGACGCTCTGAACGTCCTTGTAAATGGCTTTTGCGGTGCCTTGCGCCATCTCCGGCGCGCCCTGCATCATGCAGATAATATCAGCTTTAATGCTTTCGTTCATTGCTTCTAGCTCTTCCAAAAGCCGCTTGTTTTCCCTGTACTCGTTCACCTTTTCTTCGAATAACGTCATTTTTTAGCCCTCCTTAGCTGTTGAGAAATGCAATCATAACCAGCGCCCCGCTGACCATGCCGCCAATGTACCAGATTGCAGCCCACTGGGAAAAGTCAAGAGTGATCATTGCTTGCACCTCCTATTACATAACCTGGAACAGTGCAGACGTGCGGGCGGTGACGGCATACAGTTTGCCGGTGGTGTTGCCCTTAACCAGTACGCCAGTAACGCCGTAAATACCAGTGCTGTATGCGATGGTCTCAAACCCGCATTCTGCAACGCGAATAGCGTCAATCTCCGAAAAGCTCTTTTTGGTCAAGTCGGTTGCTGCGTTGGTGGTAACATAACGGCGAATATCTTTCAATGTGGTCTTCATGGTTTTGTCCTCCTGTTTTGGTGTATTGTGGTTGTAGTCCATATTTATCTGGACTGATTATATTATATCCATATATATATGGATTGTCAATGCTTTCAGCAAAATATATCCATATAAATATGGATAAAATAAAGCGTCCGAAATTGTACACTTTGCCGGACACGTTGCGCAGGCCGTCCGGGTGCGCTGGGGGCTGGGGTCTCCACCGGCGGGGTATATAGCCGCCGCCCAGCCCCGCCCGGTCAGTCTCGTCACCACCGAAAAAATAAAAAAGGCTCAAAAAAAATCACCCCACCCCTATTGTCAATCTCAAAAATTCCGCGCAAAAACAAAAAGACCCCTACAAAGGGTCTACATTCTGTGCTATACTTGCCTTACAAGCCTTGAAAGGGAGGAATCTACAAAAATGTACGCCTTATTTGGAATGATTGCTTTGGTTGCAACGCCTGTGTTTGGAGCGCTGTGTCTTTACAACAAAGCAACGCATAAGAAAGACAATCGTATGTTAATTGCTTTCTTTGCATCATTTGCAGTTCTTGTTATATGTTTGGCTGTAACACCAGAGCCATCACATAATGAATCGGCAAGCTCCGGCGTTACATCTTCCTCCGCCAAGTCTACGGCAACGGAACTGGATGGTAGCTCTATTGAGGAAGTTTCCGAAAGCTCAGCAAGTAGCACTCCGGCATCTCAAAAAGCGGCATCCGAATCTGAACAGCCTATAAGCTCTGAACCTGCAAGCAGTGAGCGGGTGGCATCCAGTGCTTCTTCGCATAACCCGGATGATGATATTCCAACGCTTGATTTGGATGACTATGCAAAACAGGCGGCGGACAACGCTGTAAAGGCAAAAGACAAATACGCTGGCAAGCAATATAAGGTGACATATCAAGTCAACAGTGTATCAGACGCAATGATTAAGTTGGATAATCCGTACACTGTTATGCTCAGCGTGAACTTCGTCACTTCTCACAGCATTGGTTATACCGTTTATATGGCTGGATTCCCGGAAAACGAAAAAGACAAGATTTCTATGCTTTCTCCCGGCCAGACCGTTACATTCGTCGGTGATTTTGACGGAAACAAATTCACTGATTGCCGATTCATAGTTCCGTAAATAAAAAGCCAGCGGCTAGATGTTCTCTAACCACTGGCTTTTCTTATTGGCTGTTATACGCTTCTACGGATGCTTGCATAAAGCAGACGGAACGTCTCACGACCTTTCGGCGTTACTCTGGTCTGTACGCCACCGTGCTTGTTCTTCTGGTTGCAGTACTCCTTGACCGCAAACAGACCGTCACCCTTGCCCGCTTTCGGCAGGATGCCCTTGTTCTTGTCACGGTAGATGTATCCGTCAGAAATAAGCATCTTGATGAACAGGCGTTCAGGAATACGCAGTTCCTTTGCGGTAGAGCGGAAGTTTGTAGACACGTTCCATGCCACAAGGTCGTCAAAGTAGTCTGCCTTAGGCTGCATCTCCTCGTTCTTCTCACAGAGCTGCTTGTTCTGCATCTGTAATGCTGCGCTCTTTTCCTTTTCGGCCTTCATGTTCTGAATCAGACCGATTACGAAGTCTGGGTTGGCAATAGCCGTCTCCAACAGGTTGTCGGTCATGTACATTCCATGCTTGCGGATGGACGGCAAAACCTCGTGAGTGACCCAGTGCTTGAACCGCTGTGCGCTTTCCAGCTTGCTGCTGAAAATCAGACTGTACAGGCCGGATTCGTTAATGATGGTCGGATGCTGTTCTCTGCCCATGGGGTCGCAAAACGCTACCCCATCTCCCTGACGCTTATCTTGCTCGTCAACGTGCTTTGCAAGAGCGTCTTTCGTGTTGACGTACCCAAGTGCTGCGGCAATGTCCTTGCCAACAAACCAAGGGTCATCGTCAATAAGCATGACACGAATTTTGCCAAATTCGGCGTTGTTGAAGATTTTGATGTTCTCAGACAAAGAAAGTTGCATTAAAAAGCTCCTTTTCACTTGTGAGAGAAGCGATTTTCTGCTATAATAACGGCGAGAGAATGCTTCTCTCAGGGTTTACATGATACGTTCGCTTCTGTCGCCAAACTTCAGCGGACGTATCATTTTTCGTTTTCATTGGTAGAATCCATTGGATGCAGCGTAAAGAACGCTTCACGGAACGCAGCAGAGATGGACACCCGGTTCTTGATGCAGTATTCCTGCAAGCTTGCAAACTGCCGCTCCGTCACGCTGATGGTAACGGTATGACCGTAACGCTCTGCGTAAGGACTACTCATACACATTCACCCCCTTTCGTTTTGCTGTGCAATAAGTGTAACCGCAAAATATTAGGATGTCAAGAAAATACACCCCATATATTGTGTTCACTAGTGCTGGCATCAAATTTTTCCGTTCTGATTGGTTGCTCCCGCTTCGTACCCTGCCCGGTAGTTCAGTTCGGACAGCTTGCCCAGCGCTTCTGCGTACTCCCTGTCCTCGCTGGTCGGCTCTTTGCCGTGTGCGAGGGTTTTCAGAAATTCTTCGGTTGTCGTGGGAAAATTCATGTTTTTTGCTCCTAACTCTTGCGGAAAGCAGCCCTTTTTGGTATAATAGATTCCGAAAAGGGAGACTGCCCCCTTGGTGGTTGCAGGTTCTCGTTTCGTGATGTGGATAAGCTATTAGCGTTGCCGTCCAAAGTTCCGCTGGTAGCTTATTTTTTTATGCCTTGATGTTCTCAACGTAGGATGCCACCCACTCGATACCCATGCGGATAACATCAACCTTTGAGATGCCCAATGCCTTTGCGCTGCTTTCCATGCTTGCAATCTGGCTCTCTGTGAGCCGGGTGCTTATCATGCGCAGCTTATCACGTTCCGAGGTTTCTGCTCGTCTTGCCAAGCCTATCACCTCGCTTTTACTGGAACAAGTATAAAGCGTGAAAATATGCTTGTCAAGACCCAAAGTTTTACGGAAATGAAGTTTGGCAGAATTACTCCTTATTATAGAAAATTTTCTACCTGATTGTGATTAACTAAGTAAACATCCTTATACTACTCTAGTATGTATAAATACATACTAGAGTATATTTATATATAATATAAGCGCAAGCAAAGAAAGTCCAGAAATATCTTGACATCCAGAAATATCTTGATATAATAGAATCAAGAAAGGATGGCGAAGAAAAATGACGGCAAGTGAAGCGATAAAGGAAATTTTGAAATTGAAGGAATTGAACCAAGCGAAGTTAAGTGATATGCTTGACATTCCGCTTAAAACCTTGAATGAACGTCTAAGGCACAAAAACATTAGTGTCAACAAGCTGGATGAAACACTAAGGGTTATGGGATACAAGATTATGGTAGTCCCTCGTGAGACAAAAGTCGAAAATGGGTTTGACATCAAGTGATGGGTGAAAAAAATGCGTTACTTCTTAGCTAGAGTGTCTAGTAAGGAGCAAAGCCTTGCAAGACAGCTTAAAATCGCACGAGATCGGTTCGACATCCCGGACGAGAATGTATTTTGTGATAAAATGACAGGTAGCAGCTTTGACCGTCCGCAGTATAAACGATTGAAAGAGACTGTCAAGGCTGGGGATGAAGTCATCGTCAAGGAATTTGACCGATTCGGGCGTGACAAAGACGAAATGAAGCGAGAACTCCAATGGTTCAAAGAAAAAGGCGTGATTGTTCGCATTCTCGACATTCCGACCACGCTTATTGACTTCCAAGACCAGACGTGGGTGCTGGAAATGGTAAACAACATCCTTATTGAGGTTTTGGGCGCAGTAGCTGAACAGGAACGCAAAAAAACAAAGCAACGTCAGGCAGAGGGCATAGCTGCCATGCCTATTGTTGATGGCAAGAGAGTGTCGGCCAGAACAGGCCGTAGCTTTGGCAGACAGGAAAAGCAAGTTGACGAGCAGCAGTTTGAAAGCCTATTAGAGCAACAGCAAAAAGGCAAAATTACCGTAAAAGAGTGCTGCAAGCAGCTTGGCATCGGGAAATCCACTTGGTATGAGCGTGTCGAAAGATACGCAAATAAAAATAGCGGCAGCCCAACCACAAGCCGCCGCTAAGAGTACACCAAACCAACCAAAACAGGAAAAAGAATGGTGCAACCACAGTATACCATTCTTTTGGAGGAACATCAATATGAGTAAGAAACAAAAGATGGATTTAACTGAAAAGCTGGAAAATATTCATGGCGGTAATTTGATTGTTCAAGATGGAACAACAAAGCTGCGTTCAATTTTTGATTTTGTGAAATATGAAGAACTGTTTGCTTTTGTTGAAGGATGCAAATTGGCAAACTCCATTCTGATTTTTGAAAATGAAGGATTGACCATTAAACCAACTGAATCAAACTTAGGACAGAATATCCAGCTTGCTATGTATGCCAGCATTTGCGAAGATAGCACGATGGTAAAGCAATATCTTGATTACATTATGAAAGTTGGTTGTGATGGCAAACGTGAGCCAACATTATACAAAGGATGATGCCGCCAAACAGCTTGGTGTGACCCGCCAGACATGGTATCGGATTGCTGAACAGAACAAGTGAAATTGTTCGCAATCTAAAATAAAACTGAATGAGAAAGGAGAACAAGTTGAAAACGATTGAAGGAAAATATGCGTCCGCAAAGGTGTTTACGGACAATATTGAAGATAAGGCATCTGAGCAGATTTTGACGCTCTGCAATCAGAGCTTTGTTGACGGATGCAAGATTCGCATTATGCCAGATGTTCATGCTGGCTCTGGATGCGTCATCGGATTCACGGCAAACTTGGGCAAGAAGGTCATTCCCAATATTGTCGGCGTTGACATTGGCTGCGGAATGCTTGTTGCTGAACTCGGAATTGAACATATCGACCCGGAAAAGTTGGATAAAGTAATCAGAGAACGAGTTCCAGCTGGAATGAATGTTCACGAATCGCAGAAAATGTCAGATTCTTTCCTTAGCCAGCTTGATTGCAAAGATAGCCTACATAATGTTGACTGGATTCTTCGCAGCATGGGTACTTTGGGTGGTGGCAATCATTTTATCGAGCTGGACGAAGATGAAGAAAAAAACCAGTACCTTGTTATCCATACTGGAAGCAGGAATCTCGGTAAACAAGTTGCAGAATATCATCAAAACGTAGCAATTTCTAATATCAAAGGAAAGAACAAAAGAAAAAAAGCTACGGAACGCCTGATTGATGAACTGAAAAAACAAGGCCGTGAACAGGAAATTTCGAAAAAAATCAAAGAGCTGGATGTTCAGTTCCCCGATATTCCGAATGAGCTTTGCTATCTTGAAGGGAAAGAACGTGATTCTTACCTTAACGATATGCGGATTTGTCAGGCTTTTGCGAGCATGAATCGAGCGAGAATTATGCACACTATTTTAGATGGTGTTGAAATCAATTCTATGCTGACCCATGCGTCTTTCTTTGAAACCGTTCATAACTATATTGATGAATCGAATGATATTATCCGAAAAGGCTCTATATCCGCTAGAGAGGGTGAGAAGCTAATCATTCCTCTTAATATGAGAGACGGAAGTCTTATCTGTGTTGGCAAGGGCAATCCTGATTGGAATTTCTCTGCTCCTCATGGCGCTGGTAGGCTATATAGCAGAACAGCGGCTAAAAAAGCGTTCAGTGTTGAAGAATATCAAAAACAGATGAATGGTATTTATACTACGTCAGCCGATGAATCTACATTGGATGAATGCCCGATGGCTTATAAGCCAGCACAGGAGATTATAAACGCAATTTCTCCAGCTGTTGATATTGTAAAGCATATTAAGCCAATTTATAATTTCAAAGCTGGAGAATAAAACCGAATATTTGATTTTTGTGCAGTTGTAGGCACTCTTTACATTTTCAGGTAGGGGGTGCCTATTTTTTTATGCAGCCAAAACAGTGCATTGCCATCATCGACAGCATCAAAGCGTATGCAAAGCAGAGCCCGACAGAAGCACAGGTCTACGAGGACTGGTTTCAGGCGGTCGTGAATTTGAGAGACGCGCTGCCGCAAGACAAGCGGTTCGATGCCTACAAATACTCTGGTGAGCTGCGCTCTGTCTGCGCGGCCATGATGGGGAAGATGAAAACAGGCGAGGACGTGGCGAAGGTCTATGATATTATCAGCCGGACGTACCTGTTTGAAGCAAAGGACGTGTTTGACAGTTATTGCATCTACCTTGAATGGAATCGTGCGCCGGAGAAGAAGTTCTATCAGCCCAGACGCAGAGTGCTAAAAGTGCTGGCAGACGACCTAGAGGACTTGTTCTATAAGCGGATAGATTTCTTGGGGGTCAGTCTTCCGGCTCGCGTAGGCAAGAGTACGCTGTGCATTTTCTTCATCACATGGCTTATGGGCAACCGCCCTGACGTTGCATCGGTTATGAGCGGACACTCTGACAAGCTGACCAACGGTTTCTATGGAGAAGTCCTGTCCATCATCACCGACCCTGTGACCTACAACTGGGGCAAAATCTTCCCTGACGTTCAGCTTGTGGACAAGAGCGCAAAGGACGAAAGCGTTGACCTGAACCGCAAAAAGCGTTTTCCTACCCTTACTTGCCGCTCCATTGGCGGTACGCTGACCGGCGCAGTTGAAATCGGCGAGGGCGGCGTTCTGTACAGCGATGACTTGATCGAGGACTTGGAAGAAAGCTTGAATGTTGAGCGTCTGAACAACAAGTACGATGCTTACCTAAACCAGCTGAAAGACCGTAAAAAGCAGGGCGCATTGGAGCTGATGGTCGGCACCCGCTGGAACGTGCTTGACCCTCTTGGACGCATCCAGAACCAGTATGCAGACAACCCAAAGTACAGATTTCGGGTGATTCCTGCGGTAGACGAGAGCGGACACAGCAACTTCAATTATGACTACGGCGTGGGATTTGACGATGCCTACTATGCAGACATGAAAGCCAGCATTGACGATGCAACATGGTGGGCAAAGTACATGGGCAAACCCTATGTGCGTGAAGGTCTGCTGTTCCCTGCCGATGAACTGCGGTATTTCAACGGCGTTCTGCCTGATGGAGAGCCTGATCGCAAGCTCATGGTCATGGATATTGCATGGGGCGGCGGTGACTTTACCGCCTGTCCTATCGCTTATGTGTACGGCGATGCCGTGTTCATCCCTGACCTTGTGTTCAATAACGGAGACAAGACCGTGACCAGACCGGAAGTCGTGGGCAAAATCATCCAGCACAAAATCAATGTGGTGCGTGGCGAAGCCAACAACGGTGGCGATGAATACTGTGACGTTGTTGACAGCCAGCTCCGGCAGCAGGGTTATCACTGCTCTGTTCGCAGCCAACGTGCGCCCAGCGGTCAAAGCAAGCTGTCCAGAATTATTCAGTATGCGCCGGACATCAAACGATTCTACTTCCTTGACGAGAAACACCAGTCGAAAGAGTACAAGGCGTTCATGGAGCAGGTGACGATGTTCACGCAGCTTGGCAAAGTTCCGCACGATGATGCACCGGACAGTCTGGCACAGCTTGCCGATGAACTTTACAACGGAATCAGTAAAATTGAGCCTGTCAAGAGGCCATTTTGATTAAAAACACAATATATTGTGTTCGCTGGGTCTATTTATTTGATTTCACTACTTGACAAGGCTTATAATGTACGCAGGAAGTTTTGTAGCTTCCCTTAAAGGAATAGCTTGCACGCGGGGTTTGTCATTTTACTCGCGTGCGTGTCAACAAGCATATTCCTCCTTTCGCCGGTGGAGGTTTTCTCACTCTTTCACCTTCACCGGACTTTATATGTTGCGTTTCCAATTGTTTGGGGAATGCCAGCCTGTCTCCCCCCATGGCTGGCAAGCAACGGTTCGATTCCGTTACGCAGCACAACCAACTACCTAGCTTTGCATGGACTTATTCTCCAAAACCTCCACCGCTATTCCCGGCTCTCAATGTGATGTTTAGACATGACATTGCAAAGAGCGGCGGTTAACCAATCAAGCCGGGTTTTTATGCTACATTAGCTTAGTATGGTTAGAGCACTCGGCTCATATCCGAGCATACATTGGTTCAAATCCATTATGTAGCACCAAAATTGCAGCCGACCCGTTTACGTCTGTCCGACAACTGAATGTAAAGGCTGCAATGGCTTTCTCCGGGCGGAGAATAGCACGACCGGAAGTGCGAATAGTTTCCCGGTGGCTTCTGACGGGTCTGTGCCAAACAGCCTGTTTCCAGAAATCCAACGAAAGGAGCACAGATGGTAGCAAAAGTACGATGCAAGCGTCCTCGGAAAGACGCAAACGGCAATCCGTGTGATTGCGGACGTTATCTTGGCGAAGTGGAAGGTAAGTTCTCCCTTCTGTGCCCTCTTTGCCATTGGATTACAATTGGAGATTCCAATCTTCCAAAAGAAACGTGGGTCTCCGTGCCGAAGTTCAAGAACTGAATAGCTTTTGAAGCGCAGTTGTAAGCGCAGTGAGATAGACCTTAACAGGTTTGTCTTGCTGCGCTTTTTATTTTGCCTGAAAGGAGGAACGCATGGCTGAGTATCAGATGGTCGTTGGCGGCTTTCTGAATGAGCCGCTAACCGGACGCAGACCGATTGAAACGCCGGAGACGGAAATCAATCGGGAGAATGTGCTGAAAGTTGTCATGGGCAAGGCAGAGCCTATTCATCTGCTGAACAAGAATGAGATTCGCTTCTTGCACAACTACTACTTGGGAAGTCAGCCCGTCCTCCTTCGCACGAAGGAATACCACGCTGAAATCACCAACCGCATTGTAGAGAACCACGCCAACGAGTGCGTGGGCTTTTACACAGGCTACATGAGCGGCACTCCCTGCTCTTATGTGCGGTCTGAAACGGCAACGGGTGACGGAGAGGAAATCGCTCGGCTGTCCAACGCCTTGCAGTATGAGGGCAAGGATGCGCTTGATCGGCGGCTCTGGCAATGGATGTTGGAGTGCGGGCAGGGATACCGCATTGTTCTTCCTGACAAGGGGTACAACGGCAACTACCCGGACGAAACGCCCCTGCTGGTGGATGTTCCAGACCCCGACATGGCGTATGTGATTTACAACTCCGGCATCGGGCATAAGCCTATCGCCAACGTGTTGCACATCCCGCGCAATTATCAGAATGACCTAAACGACCTGATTTGTGTGTACACGCCAAACCAGTACTTTGAAATCGACAACGGCAACGTCACAAAATCGGAGAATCATTCTTTGGGAATGCTGCCGATGGTCGAATACAAGCTGAACCCGGAGCGGATGGGTCTGTTTGAACCGGCTATCCCTGTGTTGGATGCCATCAACGACCTTGAAAGCAACCGTTTGGACGGTGTGGCGCAGTTCATCCAGTCCATCATGGTGTTCACAAACTGCCTTGTGGACAAGGATGCTCTCGACCAAGTAAAAGAGCTTGGCGCAATGTGCCTGAAATCTACCTCTGGTCTGCCCGCATCTGTCTCACAGATTGCAAACGAGCTTGACCAGCAACAGAGCCAGACCCTGCTTGATTCCATGTTGAACGTGTATCGCAGCCTGACTGCCATGCCCAGTGCCACTGGCAGCGAGAACGCAACGTCTGACAACGTAGGCGCAGTTATCGTCCGTAACGGCTGGAATCACACAGAAGCAAGGGCGCAGCAGTACGAGAATATGTTCAAGTATGCTGAACGCCAGAGCTTGTCTGTGATGCTCAAAATTTTGCGTGATACGGCTGGTTCTAAGCTGATGGCAAGTGACATCAACATCAAGCTGCCCCGCCGCCAGTATGACAACCAGCAGAGCAAGGTTCAGATTTTTGCGCAGATGATTCAGCAGCCAATTGACCCGCAGTTGGCGTTCACTACGCCCGGTCTGTTCCCTGACCCGCAGGCTGCTTACGAAATGAGCAAGCCTTTCCTGATTGCCGCTGGCAAGCTGGGTAAGGATGGGAAAGCACCGAAGCCACAGGAACAGCCTAAACAGGATGTTGCCGACACAAATGCCGAGAACATGGCAGACAAACAGTCTACCGATACCAATAAAGAAACAGAGGGTGAATAATCCTTTGCTATAAATACGGCAGGGAAGCCGGGATACAAATTTCGCAGCGTTGCAGGGAAGCAACGGTAAAAAAACGCAGGAGGAAATTAACGATATGAACTACAAAGCGTTACTTGGTGATGCCTACAAAGAGGGCATGACCGCCGATGAAATCATTTCTGCGCTTGAAAAAGTTGCAGACCCTAGCGCAGAGGTCGAGAAGCTGCGCAACGCCGTGACAAAAGCCAATGGCGAAGCTGCTGAGTACAAGAAGCAGCTCAAGGCAAAGCGCACCGATGACGAGAATGCTGCACAGGAACAGGCTGACAAGCTGGCAGAGATGCAGAAGCAGATTGAAGCCTTGACTGCCGACAAGGAAAACCTCGTCAAGGAAAAGACCCTTGCATCTTACCGTGAGAAGTTCGTTTCACAGGGTTATGACGCTGAACTTGCCAACAAGGCTGCGTCTGCACTGGCTGACGGTGACATGGACAAGGTGTTTAAGTTCCAGTCGGAATTTATGACCGCCCACGACACCGCTTACAAGGCTTCTCTGCTGAAGGATATGCCCACACCTCCGGGTGCGGATGGCAAGGGCGGTTCTGACAGTGAGGGCGTGGCGTTTGCTAAGAGCCTTGCACAGCAGAACGCAAATGCTTCTAAGGCATCGAGTGACGCAATGAGTGCTTTCCATTAACAAGGAGGAAAACATGAAGTTTACCCGAAACACGGTCAACGGAATCAACGATACCATCCTTGCTTCCAATGACTACACCGCCATCCCCTTTACCGTGACCGAAGCTGCTGCGGTTAAGGCTGGCTATCCCATGACGCTGGCTGGCAAGAAGGCAACTTCTGCCACCGCAGACGGCATTCTGTTGTATGACGTTGACCCGGCAGAGAACTCCAATGCTTCCCTGCTGATTCGTGGCGTTATCGACACCAAAAAGGCTGCCGCAAGCTCTGGCTTCACCTATGATTCTGATGCGGTTACTGCGCTCAAGACTGCCATTCCTGGCATCTTCTGCCGTGACAACATCAGCGTGAACGCTTAATAGGAGGTAAAACAACATGGCACTGAATCTTAAGGAAGTCTTTGCCCCGGCTGCGATTGCCGCCTATTGGACGAATGACCCTACCAACGCGATGCCCTTTGCATCTGATGCACTGTTTCCCGCCAAGAAGAAGGCCGGTCTCGACCTGAAGTGGCTGCGTGGTCACAAGGGCGTTGGCGTTTCCCTGATGCCCAGCGCATTTGACGCAAAGGCTACGTTCCGCACCCGTGAGGGCTTCAAGTTCGATGAGACCGAGATGCCGTTCTTCCGCGAGGGCTACCATCTGGGCGAGAAAGACCGTCAGGAAATCCTGCGTGTTCTGGACAGCAACGACCCCTATGCCCGTGATGTGATGAACCGTCTGTACGATGACACCGCACAGCTTATCACTGGCGCTCGTATCGTTCCTGAGCGCATGATCTGGCAGCTGCTGGCTCCCGCCAATGGCGTTCCGGGCATCACCATCAAGGCAAACGGCGTGAACTACACCTACAACTACGACCCGGACGGCACTTGGAAGTCCACCAACTACAAGGAAGTCTCTGTCGCAAAGTCCAAGTGGAACGTCGCCACCGCCACCCCCATTGCTGACCTGAACGCTGCAAAGGATGCTGTTCTGGCAAGCGTTGGCGAGGTTGTGACTGAGGTGTACATGAACACCGCCACCTTCCGCAACATGATTGCTGCGGACGAGGTGAAGAATCGGTTTATGACTGTCACCGCAAAGGCAAACGCCGTTCTGCTGGATGCCGAAGCACGGCAGATTGTCGAATCTGCAACCGGTCTGACCATCCATCTGTACGACAAGATGTTCAAGGCAGACCAGTACAGCGCAAGCGAGAAGTATCTGCCCGATGGCATGGTGGTGGTTGCTCCTTCTGGCGCTCTGGGCAGCACTTGGTACGGCACTACTCCTGAGGAAGCCGACCTGCTGTCCGGTCAGTCTGGTGCATCCGTGTCCATCGTGAACACTGGCGTTGCCATCACCACTGAGCTGACCGTTCACCCGGTCAACGCCAACGTCTATGCTTCTGAAATCGTCCTGCCGTCCTTTGAGCGCATGGACGCTGTGTACTGCATCAAGGCTTACTAAGGCGAAAGGAGGAAAGCAGCATGGGAGACCAGTATTCCGAAGCGGCAGTCAAGCTGGGGCAGTACATCGCTCCTGCACTTGACCGTGAAATCACGGACGAGGACTACCCACTCTTCGACCTGCTGCTTGATTTCGCCAAAGACAAGATATTTGCGCAGGGCTACCCCTTCGGCAACAGACCGGACGAGTTGCCCTTGCAATATCAGTCGTTGCAGATACGCATTGCAGCGGAACTGTACAACCACATCGGCGCAAACGGGCAGACGAGCTATACCAACAACGGCATTACTCGTGTGTGGGAAAGTTCCGATGTGGCGCAGTCCCTGTTGAATGAAGTAGTTCCGAGAGTAGGTGTTATCGGCTGATGTTCAATGGAAGCCCGCTGGATAAACGCCCGCTGTGGTATTCAAACCCTGTTGGCGAGAAAACGCCTGTTGTGGACGAGTGGGGAAACGAAACCGGCGAAACATCGCAGACGTGGAGCGACCCCGCAAAGCTGATGCTGAATGTCAGCCCGCCTACTGGTTCTGCGGAAGCAAGCCCTTTTGGAGCATTTACGGATTATAGCTACGTTGTCAGCTCGTCCAGCAAAAAGCGCAACACACCGCTTTATGAAGGTACACACGTCTGGTTTCAGACGGACATTTCAAAGCCCTTCAATTACACTGTGGTCAAAGTCGCAGAGCATATTACAGACACGTTGTATGCGCTAAAAGAGGTGGCTGCAAGTGAAAATTAAAGTGAGGTTGAGCGATGCCGGACTCCGTGATGCGGAACGTCAGATACAGGAGTACAAGACCACCCTGAACAAGAAAGCTAGAGCGTTTGCTTTTCGCCTTTCGTGGCTGGGGCTTGAAGTCGCAAAGGTGCGTTTCGCTAATGCGGAATACGCTGGCTCAAATGACGTGAAATGCCATATTAACCAAAAAGACAAGACTTGCACCATCGTTGCAGAAGGCAAAGCGGTCGCCTTTATCGAGTTTGGCACTGGCGCACATCACAACGGATATGGCGGCGAACTACCGCCCGGTGTTGGTGCGCATGGCTCCTACGGCAAAGGGCAAGGCGCAAACCGCAGATGGTACTACTACGGAGAATCCGGCAATGCTGGCACGCCTGTCAAACAGGTGGATGGTAAAGGCCAGTTGAATTACACCAGCGGCAACGAGCCAGCTATGGCTATGTGGGGAGCTGTTGAGGAAATGGCTTCTCAAGTCGAAGCAACGTGGAGGGAGGTTTGGAATAGTTGATTGATTATTTCAATTCTATCTTCACGGTTGTTGCTAAGGAACTGCGAAAGCAAGTTCCCGGCATCTTCGTTACTGGTGAAATCAATGACAGCAACGTCAAGAAATTTCCGTGTGTGCAGATAGAGGAAAACAGCAATCTTCCTGTGCACATTGATTCTGCCGGTCACAGCAAGTACGCTGCCGTTTCCCTGCGTGTGCGTGTCTACTCTAACAAGAACACCGGGCGCATTGCAGAAGCACGTTCCATTGTTGGAATTGTGGATTCTGTTCTTGAACCGCTGAAATTTTATCGCAAATCGTTTGCCCCGTTGAATGGGCTGTATAACAATTCCGTCTATCGGATTGATTGCAGCTATGGGGCAACAATCGGAGAGGACGGAATGATTTACCGAAACTAAGGAGGTAAACATTCTATGAGTACTGCTATCTCCGGTCTGAATACCACCCTGTATTGTGGTGCTACCGAGTCTGCATTGACGAAGTTGTGTGACATCAAGGATGTCCCGGATATGATTTCCGATCCGAACCTTCTGGATGCCACCACCCTGTCTGATCCGATGCAGAAGCAGATTTTTGGTATTAACCAGTCCGATATTAAGGCGTTTACCGCAAACTACAACAAGGAAGATTACGAATCGGTTCAGAAAGCTGGCTACGATGAATCTGCCGAAGAGAACCCCGACAAGTACTATGCAATTAAGATGCAGGACGGCTCCGGCTTCACTTGGCAGGGTATGCATCAGGTTGGTCTGTCCGGCTTTGGCGTGGATGAGGTTGTGGAAATGACCATCAACTGCATTTTCCACACCAAGCCGAAGTTCGTTAAGGCGCTGACCATCAACGGCGGCTAAACCGCAAAAATCGAATCAATCAAACCGGGCAGAACTGAACAACGGATTTGGTTCTGCTCCTATTTATAAAGGAGAGCATTTATTATGGCTGCAAAGGTTATCAACTTTCATTCCCCTGATGGCAAGAACACTTATGAGCTGACTTTCACCCGTGACAGCGTGGAAGCTACCGAACGTGCTGGCTTTCAGATTGGCCAGTACACCCAGATGACCAACCTGCTGTCCAATTCCCGCGCCCTGTTCTACGGCGCGTTTATCGCCCGGAATCGTGGCATCAAGCGTAAGGTCGTGGACGAGATGTTCCAGCACATCGAGGATAAGGAAGACCTGATGGGCGTTCTGCTTGAGATGTTCATGGACGCTTCTAAGTCTCTGCTGGCAACTGACACCGAGGACAAGACCGCAAAAAACGCAACGTGGGAGATTGTGTAACCGCACAATCTCAGGAACCAGACGGAGAGGGAGAGCCGTTCTCCTTCTCCAAGCTGTTCCACGATGTAGAAGCCTATTACATCTCCATCGGCATGACCTACGAGCAGTTCTGGCACGGTGATGTCTGGCTGGCTAAGGTATACCGTGACGCAGAGGAACTGCGAGAACGCAGAGCCAATGCAGAAGCATGGAGAAACGGTTTTTACATGGCATCTGCGCTTTCCTCTACGGTTGGAAATATGTTCCGAAAGAAAGGGTCTAAGCCCATCAAGTACATGGATAGACCGATTCCCCTTACCCAAAAGGAGAAAGACGAGTATGAATACCAACGCGCAGTTGAGGCGCAGGAGCGAATCAAGAGAATGATGTTCTCTATGATGGAAAGTGATGGTGGTAGTGATGGCTGATGTTGATATTACGAGCTTATCCGTAGAAATTTCTGCGGAATCGCAGGGCGCAGAGCTTAATATCGACAAGCTCGCTACCGCCATTTCTAATTTGCGGACAAAGGGCAATGTGACGAAGGTTGTCAACAGCCTTGATAAGCTGTCCGCTTCCATTTCTGCGTTGAAACAGGCATCCACCGGCTTGTCTGGGCTGGACAACATCACGAATTTTCTGAATGGCATCGGCAACGCAAACTTTTCCGGCAGCGTAAAAAGCATTAACGGCGTTGTCAACGCCATCAAGAAAATTCCTGCCGCCGTGTCCGGCTTGAATGGCGTGGATTTCTACTCCATGTCCGGTAGCATTACTGAACTGACAAACGCAATGGCTCCCCTGTCCATTCTGGATGCTTCCGGCTTAAAAGCAATCGGCAGTGCTGTCAATGCCATTGGGAAAATCCCTGACCTGACCGACAAGCTGAAAGCAACAGACCTTGATTCTTTTGCAAGCTCTTGTCAGAAGATTTCTGCTGCCCTTACTCCCCTTGCATCTCAGCTTGACAAGGTTGGCAACGCTTTTGCAAAGCTGCCGCCGCAGTTGAGCAAGGTGGTCACACAGGCAAACCGTGTGACTGCTGCCAACGAACGACAGAAAAAAAGCTATCTCAGCCTGTCTAACCAGCTGAATGGTTTCATGCTGTCTGCGAAAAAGCTGGTTTCGCTGAAAGCTATTGCTGAGTATCTTGGCAAAGCTGTTGCGAAATTCAATGACTTTTACGAAGCGACAGACCTGTTTCATAATGCTATGGGCAATTTGAGCGGTGAAGCAGATACGCTCATTAGCAAGATGCAAGGCCTGCTTGGAGTTGACCCGACCAAAGCGATGACCTACATGGCTACTATTCAGAGCCTTGGTACTTCGTTTGGTTTGGCCAGCGACAAAGCTTACGTTCTGTCTAAGAACCTGACTCAGCTTGCCTATGACGAAGGTTCCTATTGGAACAAGGACGTTGCAGAAACCTTTACCGCAATGTCTTCCGCAATCTCTGGCGAGATTGAGCCTATTCGCCGTTTGGGCGTTGACTTGTCTCAAGCACGGTTACAGCAGGAGCTTCTTGCTTTAGGCTTTAACAAACAGGTTTCTAGTCTGTCTCAGGCAGATAAGGCGGTTCTGCGTTACATTGCCATTATGAAGCAGACTGCCAACGTGCAGGGTAATCTTGCGCAGACCATCCAAAGCCCTGCGAACCAGATTAAGATTCTGAAAGCTCAACTTGATATGTTGGCAAAGTCTGTTGGTTCTCTGCTCTACCCTGCCATGAAATCCATTCTTCCTCCGCTGATTGCCGCCGTGCAGCTCATTCGAGAGTTCGTTGAATGGGTGGCAAAGCTGATGGGTGTGAAGGTCGTGTTCACTGATTTCACCAAGAGCGCTGACAGTGTTGGCGGTATCGGCGACGCAATGGATAATACAGCCGATTCGACAAAGAAAGCCGCCAAAGCCCTCAAGGACTACACGATGGGCTTTGATGAATTGAACATCATTGACCCCACACAGGGAAGCTCTGGCTCTGGCAGCGGCGCATCTGCTGGCAACATCTTGGGCGATGTAGACCTGTCCGGCTACGATATGTTCAAGCAGTACAATGAAGAGTTTGCAAAGCAGATTGACGCTATAAAGCAGAAAATCAAAGATATGCTGCCGGTTATTGGCGCTATTTCTGCTGCATTCGCATTGTGGAAAATCACCAATTTCTTGACGGACATTGCAACAGCAATTTCTAAAATGACGGATTTGCAAAAGTTGGCTCTTTCGATTGCAACAGTTGTTGTCGAAGCATCGTTAGTATTCAGTTTTGCAAAAGGCTACGCATCTAGTGGAAATCCTCTTGAGCTTTTAGGCGAAGTGGTGTCTGCTGCGTTTGGCTCTTTTGTTCTTTGGCGCACAATGGGCGCAGATGGTGTTACGCTTGGCATGGGCATCGCTTTTGTGGCAAGCCTTGCAGGCCTTACTTATGCGCTTGGCACCGGCGAAGCCAATCTTGGCGATGCAAGCACATGGATTCAGGCTGCTTTAACAACGGCATTCGGTTCTATTACTGGTATCACACTGCTCACCAATCTTGGAGCAGCCGCTGGTACAGCCGCAACGCTTTCTATCGGTCTTGCAGGTCTTATTACCTTTGCGGGAATTACATTCTCGCTTGGTGAAAAGCTGAAAGAATTTCCCGTTCTTGACACCATCATCACTGCTTTGATGGGAATTTTTGGTGGCGTTGCTGGCGCTGGCGTTGCATTGCTTGTTGGTGCAAGCCTTCCTGTTGCTGGAGCCGTTGCCGCTGCTGGTGTCGGTATTGGCCTTGTTCTTCACTGGGCTGGTATTAAATGGGGCGCTAAAGAGAGTGGCGAAAAAACAGATGCTGCCGCAGAAGCCGACATTAAAATGCATTATGTCGAAACTGTTTTCGAACAGCGTATCGATGCCATCAAACAAATCATTGTCACTAAGTGGAACGCTGTTATTGACTTTATGACTTCTCTGCCTGAAAAGGTTGGGAACATCGTAAGTAGCATTGGCGAGTGGTTCAGCTCTCTTCCTGAAAAAATCGGCTATGCCCTTGGCTTTGCTGTCGGCAAAATCGGGGAGTGGGTCGGAAACATGGTCGTTACTGTAACAACCGAAGTTCCAAAAATCGTTTCGTCTGTTGTTAAGTTTTTTGAAGAACTGCCGGGGAATATTTGGACTGCAATTCTCAAAGCTCTTGACGTTATTTCTAAATGGCGGGAGCGTATGGTGGCTTTCGTTGTTATTGAAATTCCCAAAATCGTTTCGTCTATTGTCGGTGAGTTCAAAAAGCTTCCTGACGAATTAAGAAAACTTGGCAAATTCATCTGGGACGGCCTAATCAACGGCCTAAAAGATGCATGGAGTACCGTTACAAATGGTATTAAGAGCTTCACTGATGGTTTTGTCAATGGCTTCAAAGATGCGCTTGAAATTCATTCTCCTTCGCAAGTGTTTCACCAAATCGGTGTTTATGTCGTTCAAGGCCTTGCAAACGGCATCACTGGCTCCCTCGGTTATGTCAACGATGCTATGAATAAACTCGTAGACGCCACCAAGCTCAAGGGCGAAGAGATGGCGAACTATGGCATTGACTGCGGCACAAGCTACGTCAACGGCATCATTTCCGGGCTAGACTCTAAGTGGGCCGAACTCGATAACAACCTCAAGACCAACTTCTTCGGCACAGTGCAGACCTTCATTCAGGCTGCGCAGAGTGGCGACTGGAAAACGGTCGGCACTACTATTGCTGCTTCCATCTGGGGAGCTATGGGCGATGAGCAGCGTAAACACGTCAAGTCCGTTGCAAGCGATTTGCTTGGCAGACTGAGCAAAGAATTGAAAAGCCAAGCTTCTTCCCTGCTGAATACAGCCGCTACCATTGGCAAAAATCTGGTGAGCGCACTGACTCAGAATTTTGGCGCTGCCACACAAAATACGGCAAAGATGGTCGAGAACATTACCAGCGTGTTTACTAAATCGAAGACTCCGCTCTCGACCGCAGCGCTTGCAATCAGTAAAGGCTTGTCTGGTGGCTTACTGAGCCAGTTCCCGAAGATGCTTGCTGGTGTAGCTGGCTTGATTACTACGATTGGCGGTGCTTTTGCCGCCATGCTGGAAGCAATCGGTGGCACGTTGTCCGTGCTTGGCATTCCTACCGGCTTTGCAATGGTTGCCGGTGGCTTGGCGATCGCCGCTGCTATCGCAGGCATTATTGGCAGTATCAGCCGTTCTAACTATAGCGACAGCTCTCAGTATGCTGGCACATCCAGTTATGATTCTACCTATGGGTCTGGTTTGTATAGTGGCACCTATTCTGCCGCAAGTGGAAACTCCGAAGAGATGAGGGATGCTGTGTACAATGGCTGCTACAATGCATTCCTCGATATATGGCAGCGCTACGGAGAAGAAATTTCTGATGGCAGGGACGTGAAAGTTTACCTTGATGGCAAGCAGCTCACTGCTTCCGTTGAAAAAACGCAGAAAGAACGTGGCATGTCCATTATGGGTACTGAAGTTTACTCTTACTAAGAAAGGATGGTTCAGATGGCCAATATTCCTGCACTGGTTACGGTGAATGGCGTAGAGCTGCCGGAACCGTCCTCTTATGAGGGAACTACCAGCACGATCGTGGACTCTGGGCGAAATGTTCAGGGTAAAGTTGTTGGCGCTGTCGTGCGGCATGATGTGGCAAAGGTCTCCATGTCATGGAACTACCTTACCGCGCGGCAGTGGGCCGACATCTTAAGCCTTTTCACCACGAATTTTTACTGCACTGTTAAATTCTATAACCAAGCCACAGCCGGTTATACCACGCGCCAGATGTATGTTTCGGACCGCACCGGCGGCATGTGGCGTAGAGGACCGAAAACCGGTGGCGTGATGGGGTGGACAGGGTGCAAACTTTCTCTCGTGGAGGTATGACACATGGTTGAAGTCTCCGATAAGTGGAAAGAAAAATTTAATGAAACCCTTGTTCCAGAATCTTTTGTAGAGATTACCTGCGGAATCACTGAGCCTGGCATCAATAAAAAAGCTACCATCGTCACGTCATCGGCAGCCCCGTTCTCCACCTTTCACAATATTGCACTTTCCGATAACGCTTCCATTTCAAGGTATTCCACGGGAGAGCCCAATCTCACTGTTCTTGATGGAAGCTGTAGCATCGTTCCTTCTTCTCCTCCGTATGGAACTACTGGTTTTTTGAGCGCCGAGATTTTTGACGATTCAAGTCACCCTGTTATTCGGCTTGAGCTTCCGAGTGAAAACAAATCTTCGATTCCCGGTGTTTCAATTTGCTGGTCTACAGCGTTTAACGAATACGCTACAGATTTTTCGGTCAGCGCATATCTTGGGGCCAAAAAGCTGAAAACCGTGACTGTGAACGGAAACAAATCCATTCGTTCTGACGTTGAAGTAGAACTTTCCGGGTTTGATGCTGTAGAGCTAGAGGTGCTGAAGTGGTGCCTTCCCGACCGCCGAGTAAGGGTCGAGCAAGTGAAAATCGGAAGGTATCTGGTGTTTGACAAGACCAAAATCTTGTCCTACAGCCATTCTTCTGCAAGAGACCCTATCTCCGGGCAGCTTTCTCAGGAGTCGATTTCCTTTAGTTTAGACAACAGTGACCGCACGTGGGACTCCGTAAACCCTCAAGGGATTTACAAGTACATCTATGAGCGCCAGCCTGTCACCGTTCGTTATGGAATGGATGTTGACGGAAAGACTGAATGGGTGAGCGGAGGAATGTTCTTCCTGTCGGAGTGGAGCGTCCCTGCCAACAGTATTGAGGCGTCCTTTCAGGCGCGAGACGCTTTCCTGTATCTATCCAGCACGAAGTACACCGGAAGAAAATACGGCACGCTCTATGAGATGTGCTACGATGCCTTGGAGCTGTTGGAAGCGGATGAAATTACCTTCGATATTTCGGATGAACTGAAAGATTACTCCACCGACATTACAAGCGATGAGTCTACTTATCACAATTCCGATATTTTGCAGCTTGCGGCAAACGCTGCTGGAATGGCTTTGTACCAGACTCGTGATGGCGTGATAAAAATTAACAGAGTCTACGGAGCCGATACCTCCAATCCCGTGTTGGACATTCCAGTACTGAACAATTATTCTTGGCCGGAAATCACCTTTGCTCAAAATATGCTCAACGTGGTGACTACCGCAGGTGGCGTTACCTACGCTTATCCCGAAAGCCCTTCGGGCAAAGGCGTCAGCCAGACCTTGAGCAATGTTATGCTCACAAAGGACATCCTTGCAAAATCCAGGAATGCCCTTACAGAGTCTTATGGAGTACTTTCCAACCGCCGCAAGGCTTCTCTCACATATCGGGCAAGCCCTACTATTGACGCCCTTGATATGGTAAAGATTCACCATCAGTTCAATTACGATGCTGTCTTGCTGGCGACCAATGTAAAGTACACTTTCAATGGGTGTTTCAAAGGTACTGTAGAGGGGTACATGATGGCAGATGCTCAGGCTATGTCTCTTGACCATACCAGCGAACAGCTCGATTGGGGCGAGTCCGTTATTTTGTCTGCCACCCTCTCCCCTGCTTCTATCGACTCTCCTAAAATCAACTGGGCAGCTTCTCCCGAAGGAATCGTCTCCCTTCACGTTCTGACGAATGCAGAAGGAAAATCCACCTGCCAAGTCAAGTGGAATTCTCCGGGCAAGGCTGTTGTCACAGCTTCAGCAGGCGGCGTCTCCGCAGAATGTTCCTTCGCTACGGCGTCGTACAATCTGTTTGATGTTGCAGAGGGCGGCACCGTCCTTATGGATGAAGGTAGTAGCGTGGCCGAGTTCATCGTTGCAAAGCATGACTACGAAAGCGAGCTGAATGGAGCCGGGCGAACTCTTCTGGTTCGAAAACACTACGCGGCTATCATGGCTTGGAGCTCTACATGGTCTACTTACGCCAGCAGCAGCGTAAACAGCTGGCTCAACGGAGAGTACTTCAACTCGTTCAGCTCCGCCCAGAAGCAAGCTATCGACAAGACGACTATCTATTATACTCCCGGTTTTTCTGACTCTTATTGCAATTCTGGCAGTAGCAAAGTGACTACGATGGCAAAAAGCATTTTTCTGCTTTCTCACCACGAGTTTGGATACGACACGGAAGGCTCTGATGCTCCGAATTGGACAACTAGCAGCCCGAGCTATAAGCACAACGAGGGCACTCCCCTGCAAAATGCATCTGGAATCCTGAAAACGATGCTTGCCTCCGACATAGAAGGTTCTGAGAGAGGGCGTTCCATTTGGACGAGAACTCCTTACCTGTACTCGCTTCAGATGCTTCGTGATATTGCTGGCACAAGTTCAAGCGCCAACAAGTACTGGCGGCCTCTGTTGGTCAGCAAACTTGTAAATGCATACGCCGTGTATGATTCTACGTTACAAGTGAATACCAATGCAGAGACAATTTCCTACGCCACCAATGATGAAACCCCTCGTAAGTACGATAATGTTGTTCACCCTGCATTTACCGTCCCAAAGTCTCTTGCTATTGACGCTGACGGCAAACTGATTTTTTAAGAGGTGAAGTATGGCAACGTGGATTACAGACCGCACACAGGCAGATATTGACCGTGTAAAAGAGCTAACAGCCAAAGCCAGAACCGGTACATGGACAGAAGAGGAGCAGCAAGAATGGGTTTCTGGCATGAAAGGTGCGCTCAGCTACACCGATTACAACCGCATTGAAAACGGAATCAAAGAACTTGCTGAAATCGTTGGCGCACCTTATTCTGCAAGGATTGTACAGCAAAACATTCAAGTTATTACTGCGAAAAATGAAAGCGGCGACATTCCTGCATGGGACACTTATCCCGCCAAGTACGAGTTCTTTATGCCGCTGACGGCCAAGAAAGCGGGCCTGCGGCTCCGCTCGCTGGAATTCCGCGTCAAGGGCTATGTGCCGGGTACGATGCGCACCGTCCTGCGCAAGTACGGCTCCACGACCGCCCTAGTGGATAAGTTCATCGACATTATCCGCGGCTACAACGACGTGGTGTTGGATATGGGCGATTTCGCGCTGGAAAAGGGCGTCGAATACCAGCTCTATTTCGCCGCCTCCAACAACTTCTACCCGCCCTCTGTCGAGCCCTCATGGGTCGTCGCAAACGACTACGTCAACATTACAAATGGAAGCGCTTATTACGGCGACGACAGCAAGCTTATTTTTTCAGGAACAATCGGTTTAACCGTGCCTGTGGAAGCTGGTTGGACAATCAATGATTATCTGACCATTGCGGATGCCACTCGGTGGATTGATAATGTGAAAGCCATTCGTTCCAAATGCAGCGGCAAAAGTTCTACCCCGGGAGTTCCCGAGACGCTGAGTTATCATTTTGCGGTTATCAACCAAATAGAAAAAGTTTTGTCTGACATTGAAGCGATGGCAAAGGACCATTTACTTTATTGTTCAGATACAATATGCGGAGGTGAACCCTATTATGCATTTTGTTGACCGAAAAGCAAAATATCCCGGGCGTTGGACTATGATGAAATCTGATGGCACATCAGAAATCATCACTTTGATTCGTAATGATGAACCTGTTGTCGAGGGTACTCCAATGAACGCCGACACCCTCAACACTCTGAGTGATGTTGCAGGGGCTGACATTGCAAAGAAAAAGGCAGAAGCCGCCGCAACCGTTGCGTCAACCGCAAAAGACGCTGCTGAATTAGCCGCAACCTCTTCGGAAAAAAGTAAAGACGCTGCGGCGAAGAGTGAAGCTGCGGCGAAGCAGTATGCGGACAATGCAGCGGCTATCGTAAGCACCGACCCCACCCTGACAGTCAAGGGCGCACCCGCAGACGCCAAAGCCACCGGCGACCGCATCAACGCTATCAAAATCGAGACCGACAAGACCCTCACCATCTCCGGCGCGGCGGCGGACGCTGCGGCTGTAGGCAGCATCGTGCTGCCCCGGGTGGTGGTGCAGACGGAGGCGGGCAGCTCCATCGTCCTCTCGGACGGCGAGAAAAGCGTGAGCGGCGAGGCGGCGGACGGCAGCTTTTCTGCGGCCCTGCCCCACGACGGAGAGTGGACCGTCACCGCCACGCTCGGCACCGGCGCGGCCACGGAGACGGTGCAGGCGGAGTATTGCCGCACCAAGACCCTTACCCTGACCTACTACACCCTGACTGTGACGGTCAAGGCGGGCAGCACCGTCACCGCCCAGTGCGGGGACAAGACCGTCTCCGGCACGGTGCCGGAGAGCGGCAGCATCAAGCTGTATCTGCCCATCGCTGGCACGTGGACGGTAACGGCCACGTTGGGCGACGAAACCACTACCGCCACCGTAGAGGTCACCGAGTACAAGGACTACCCCCTTGAGCTTGCATACGTCCACATCTACGGCGCAAGCTGGGACGGCACCAGCACCACCAAGTGGAGCCGAACCGACGAGGCGGCAGAGTTTACCGACCCTGTGCCGTATGTCGCGGGCGCAAGCAGCTATGGCAGTCCTTTTGATGACCGTCTGCCGTGGAGCGGCATGGTGGTCAGCGAGCGCACCGGCGGCACGATGGTAGCCATTCCCAAGTTCTGGTATTTGTTGGAGCAGTCCGGTTCCGGCATGAGCATCAAGATCGCCGACAAGAAGGTGGCTGGCTACTCCGTCTCTCCCGCTCACATGGACAGAGGCGACGGTCACGGTGAGCGGGACGTGGTGTACATCGGCAGATACCACTGCAACGGCACCTATAAGAGCGGCACCGGCAGCCCCAGGGCGAACATGACCCGCTCTTCGGCCCGCTCCGGCATCCACAATCTCGGCTCGACCATCTGGCAGAGCGATTTTGCTATGAGGTTTACGCTCTGGCTGCTGTACATCGTAGAGTTTGCCGACTGGAACAGTCAGGCGAAAATCGGCTATGGATGCAGTCCGAGCGGCAGCATCATCACGATGGGCTACACGGATACCATGCCGTACCACACCGGCACCGATCAGAGCAGCCGGGCCACCTACGGCGGTACGCAGTACCGCAACATCGAGGGCCTGTGGGATAACGTGTTGGACTGGTGCGATGGCTGCTACAACAACGGCAACGGCCTGAACATCATCCTGAATCCCTCCGAGTTCAGCGACAGCAGCGGCGGCACGGCGGTGGGCGTTCCATCCAATGGCTGGCCGTCCGCATTCAAGGTCAAGACAAACGGCGGATTCCCGGTGTTTATCCCCACATCCGCGTCCGGTAATGACGCAACGTACTCGTGCGATTACTGGGACTTCAGCTCGTCGTGCCCGTGCCTCTGCGTCGGTGGTAGCTATGGCCACTACTCCAACTTTGGTTTATTCTTCGTCAACTTCTACGGCGCGTCGTACTATGACGGGGGCGTCGGCTGCCGCCTCCAGGAACTCCCCAACGGGGGAGTCTGAGGGGGCCGCAGCCCCCGCAGATAACCGCGCCGTAAGGCGCTGAACTTTATATGGGACTGTCTGTGCATTGCCGGTGTTTTTTGTTCTCAGGCCTCGTGCGATTACTGGGACTTCAGCTCGTCGTACCCGTGCCTCTACGTCGGTGGTAACTATAGCCACAACTCCAACTATGGTTTATTCTACGTCAACTACAACAGCGCGTCGAACTATAACGGGAACGTCGGCTGCCGCTTCCTTTTTTGATATTTCCAACCTCACATATTCTTGGCACAGACAGCCGCACACCCCACGGTGAAGATAGGCATTTTGGGAGCAGGCTAGTACACTCCGCAGGGGGCGATGGAAAGCCTGTACAGCTAAAAGGAGGTATCCCGATGAAGAGAGCTGGAAAGCTCTTTGATACGTTAATCTCAGATGATAATTTGTTGCGCGCCATCGATGAAGTCAACCGCACCCACCATTGGTGCAAGGGCCACCGCCCCAACACCTGCACGGCGTGGGTGGAGGAAACCAAAGCGGAGCGGGTGAAAGACCTGCGCCGTATGCTCATCAAGGGCTTTGAGCCGAAACCGCCCCATGTCTCCCAGCGCTGGGATACCAGCGCCCGGAAGTGGCGCACCATCAGCGAACCGGCGCAGTGGCCGGACCAGTATGTGCATCACGCCCTCATTCAGGCGCTGCAGCCGAAGATGATGCAGGGCATGGATTTTTACTGCTGCGGAAGCATCCGGGGCCGGGGAACGGAGCGGGAGAAGAAAGCGATCGAGCGCTGGATGAAGTACGACCGCAAAGGCACGAAGTACGAGTTTTGCGGGGACATCCGGCATTTTTACGAAAGCCTGACCCCGGAAGTGGTGATGGCGAGAATGCGCCAGCTCTACAAAGACCGCCGCGTCCTTGACCTCATCGAGCGCATCATCCGCAACGGCATCCAGCTTGGCACCTACACGTCTCAGTGGTTCGCCAACGCTGTTTTACAGCCCCTCGACCGGCTCATCCGGGAGAGCGGCTATTGCAAGCACTACGCCCGGTACATGGACAACATGACGGCATTCGGCCCCAACAAGCGCAAGCTGCGCAAACTCCGCATCCTTGTGGAGGACTGGCTGAACGCCCACGATCTGAAGCTCAAGGGCGACTGGCAGGTGTTCCCGGTGGCAAAGCCGCAGCGCAAAGTGCCGCTGGCCCCGCCCCGGCGCGGATATGAGCGCACCAAAGGCCGTCTGCCGGATGCCGTAGGCTATCGCTATGGCAGAGGATACACCATCCCCCGCAAGCACAATCTGCTCCGAATGAAGCGGGCCATGGCAAGGTATCGCCGCCGCATTCGGCAGGGCAGGACCATCCACCCCAAGTCGGCTGCAAGCCTGCTTTCCCGGCTGGGACAGCTGCGGCACTGCAACAATTATCATCTCTATCAATGGCTGTTTCGGGGAGAGCGAATCGTGCGCGACCTGAAACGCATCATCCGCAGCCAGCGGAGAAAGGAGGAGATCGCATGGAATACGTATTTGGAACAAAGGGCCGCATCGAAGTCCTCAAGACCAAGAGCAGCCACCACACGGATCTGACCGGGTATCACCAGATCGAGCGGGAGTATCCCGACCAGACCATCACCGACAGCTTCCGCGTCGTCCGCAAGCTGGACAGCCGGGAGGATGCCGAGGGCGGCTGCTATGACTGGTACGAAATCGATCGCCACTACCGGATGACCGACAAGACCGGCCCCGTGGCGGAGCGGCTGGCAAAGACCGCCGCGGAGATGGAAGATGCCCTGTGTGAGCAGGATATGGCATCACAGGAGCGGCTGGCGACTATCGAGGACTCACTGTGCGAGCTGGATGCCGCCGTCAACAAGTAAGGAGGATTTCAAAATGGACAAGATCTGGGCAAACAGGTTGGTCGCAGGCACCAAGACCTGGGCAGAGATGCCCGCATCCCGCCGCACCGGGGTCAAAGCCGAGCTGGCGAGGCGGGTGACCGACGGCGAGATCAGTGAAGAGCAGTACAAGGAGATCACGGGGGAGGACTACTACAATGGATAAACTGCTGGAGCTGCTGGAAAAGCTGGTGCGGGCTATCTTTGGCCCGGGGGACAAGCAGGATGCCGAAGAGGCAAAGCCCGCACCGGAGCCTCCCGACCCCCCGGGGGCAGAGGCTGTGACCGGCTGGGAGGGTGGCCCGCCCTATCGCTTTGTGGACGTGAGCCGGTATCAGGGCCTTATCGACTGGGCGCAGGTGGCAGCGGCGGGCTACAAGGGGGCAATGCTCAAGACCGTGAGCACCAACCGCAAGCTGTCCAAGCGGGAAGACGGCCTGTATATCGACCCCACCTTTGAGACCAACTACCGCAACGCCCGGGCTGCCGGGCTGGACGTGGGCGTCTACTACTACACCTACGCCACCAGCGAGGCCATGGCCGATGCAGAGCTTGCCCTTCTGCGGCAGGCGGTATACGGCAAGGAGCTGACCCTGCCTGTGGCGGTGGACGTGGAGGAAAACAAACTCAAGCAGCTGTCCACGCTTGACCTGTCCAATCTTACCGCTTACGCGCTGGAACAGGTGGAGCGGATGGGCTTTTACGCCCAGCTGTACACCTACACCGGTTACAAGTACGAGCTGGACATGGCTCGGCTGTCCTCTCGGTGGGACGTCTGGCTGGCCGACTACACGGGCGAGACGCCCAACGTGACGTTTAGCTACAACGCTCACCAGCACACCAGCAAGGGCAGCGTGCCGGGCATCTCCGGCAACGTAGACCTCAACGTCACCACCCTCAACTACCCCAAAATCATCCGTAAGAAGGGCCTGACCCGTCTTCGGGAGGGCAAATGACCGAAAAAGAAGCTTTGCTGTGGGTACTGGGCATCCTGGGCAGCCTGTGCGCTGCAGCCATCACCATCGACAAGGTGCTGGAAATCATCCACAAGTACATCAAAAAGGCGCAGGAGCCGGACAATGAGCAGAATAAGCGGCTGGACGAGATGGACAGGCGCATCAGCGCCATCGAACATGGACAGCTGCAACATAGTGCTGCCCTGAACCGCGACCTTGGGCGATTTACCGAAATCGACGAGGTGAATCGCCTGACCTTGAAAGCTGTCCGTGCCTTGCTTGAATCTCAGCTTACCGGCAACAACATCGCGGCAATGCAAGCAAGCAAAACCGAAATCGACAACTACTTAACGGAAGGAGTGACCAGACATGGAAACGCTGGCAACTAAGCTTTTGTCCGTCCTCCCTGCGTGGGCAGCGCTGCTGCTCATGCTGGGCGGTTTCATCTTTTACGCGCTGGGCTGCATCCGGCTGGGCTACGGCGCCGCCGTAAAGCCTCTGGCGCTTGACCTCATCGAGCGGGCCGAGCAGGAGATTCAGGGGACAAAGCGCGGCGCAGAGCGCAAAGCGTGGGTCGTCAAGATGCTCCGGGCCGCTCTGAGCGCCAGCAAATACGGCAGGCTCATCAGCTGGGCCATCACCGATGAGACCATCGGCACCGTGATTCAGTTTTTCTTCGACCGGGCAAAGGCGGCACTGGAAAAGGAGTAAGGAGACAAAAAATGTTTCATTACCACTACATCAAAGTCATTGCTGATTCCGAAAACATGAGTACGAAAGAAATCACTTCTGTTCTGCAAAAATACTTTGCAAAACAGAACGATGGTTTTTACCTCGAAATCGACCTAGATGACCATGCCGCTGATTTCGATGGCAGTGGAAAATGGCTCAAGCGGTTGGAAGGAAATATTTTGTGGCTAAATGGCGAATACGTTGCGTTCAGTGGTGTGCAACAAAACAACCCGGACGATAGCTTTATCGTCAAAATTTCCGAAATTCGTTATCTCATTGTTCACAATAAGGAGTGATAACATGGCAAGCACTACATACCGCCATCCCGGTGACGTCACCGAAATGTTCGCCGCACAAGAGCAATTTCGTGACACCACGAAAATGGTCTGTGGACGTTTTCGTGACCTCACGAAAACATACCATCTCGGTGCCGTCACCGCTATGGTGCGCAACGCCGGACAGCTACCGCAGCCTTTCTGGCTCGGTGCTGCCTGTGGCGGCGGCTCGTGTAGTGCTGCCCGCTGCGCTGCAAGGACTTGACCGACAGCAGATGACCGCCGCCATCAAAAACGCACCGCTTGGGAGGGTAGACCGTAAGATAGCCTTACTGCGGTACGTTGAGCGGCTCCCGCTGCCGGACATTGCAGCACAGACACATTACAGCCGGACGGCGATAGGCTATCGGCTGAAAGGCATTGAAAAAATGCTGGATGTATGATAAAATTAAACTAACAAATCCTCCCGGCCTCTCAAAGAAGCGCATTAGGGTGGATATTTGATACAGTCTCCCGCCCGCCTACTTACAGTGCGTACCATGCGGGAGACGCAGCAAACCCCCGGTGTTCCGTTTGGAGCATCGGGGGTATTTTTGTTTATATACAATTTTTCAAGCGCTCATGCGGATTTTTCCGTGTGGGCGCTTTTCTTTTTTGTCTTTCGTTGTACCTTCGTTGTCTTTCGTTTTTTGTCGATGCAGTACACTGGATGCACAAGGAGGGATGTTTTATGAGCTATTACCAGATACCCGGAACGCCCTACGTTCCGCAGCAGCCTGTCAACCCTTACGGCGGCATGGGCACGGTGGGACTTGCCACTCCCCTGCCAAACGCACAGATGCAACAGGCGCAACCGCAGCGTCCGCAGCCGATGAATGGGCAACAGCCTGTTCAACAGTCGGCACAAGATGGCGGTTGGTTGCTTGGTAGACCTGTTTCCAGCAGGGAGGAATTTCTGGCAATACCGTCTGATCTGTACGGCAGACCGACCTACTGCCCAGATTTGCGCAGCGGTGTGATCTACTGTAAGCGGCTCAACCCGGACACCTGCGAATCCTATGTGCAGGAGTTCTACAGCCCGGAAGCATGGAGACAGATGCAGGCGCAACAGGCGCAGCAGACCGCTGCACCGACACAGCAGTATGTGCCTGTTGAGCAGTACGATGCCATCGTGCACCGGCTGGATGAACTGGAAAAGTGGCAGAAGAGCTTCTCTAAGCCCACTGCCGCAGCGAAGAAAGGAGAATAAGTAATGTCCTCTCCGTTTGACATGATTACTCACAGCCCTATCATGCAGCTTGCAAATCTGGCTCGAGCCGGACAAAACCCGATGGGGCTTATCCAGCAGTTAAGCGGGCAGAATGCTCCTATCATGCAGGGCTTGAACCTGATTCAGGGTAAGAACGAAGCACAGCTCCGAACGATGGCGCAGAACCTCGCCAAAGAGCGCGGCATCGACCTGAATCAGCTAGCAAGCGTCCTGAATTTGACGCTTCCGAAGTGAGGAGGCTTTACAATGGATGATTTTGAAAACAGCCATTCCGAAAAAGATTTTGACATCGACAATCTGTGTGGCAATGACAAAATATGGGTTCCTTTAATGATTGGCTTGATTTTCGGCGCGGTCAGCAAAACGTGGGACGACACGAAAGATAAAAAAGACAATCTTCCAAGCTGAATTAATAATCCCAAAATAAGCATCCCTCTAAGCGAAACGCTTCTCAGTTTTGCGGACTTGACAAAAACCGCACTTGTTTGGCTTCGCCCATCGCATACGGCGGTGGGATAGCATAACTCAAAACTGAAAGGAGTTTTGTTATGGACGATTTTGCAACTGGCTATCTGGCTGGGCAGGACGGCGGCAATAACAACGGCGGATTCTTCGGCAACGAAGGTCTGTGGGCTGTTATTATCCTTGCCATTATCTTCGGCTGGGGCACAAACGGCTATGGCCGCAACGGCGGCGACAACGGCATGAACGCCTACATTCCCTATCTGGTCGGCACTGGCGCAACTGGTCAGGGTGGCGCAGACACCCGCGCGGCTCTGTCTGAGGGCTTTTATCAGCAGGATACCTCCCGTTCTCTGGCGGGCATCCAAAGCGGTATCTGCTCTCTGGGCTATGACCAGCTGGCACAGATCAATGGCATCAACGCCAACATCGCGAACGGCTTTGCTGGTGTGAACAGCGCCATCTGTCAGCTTGGCTACCAGAACGCACAGCTGGTAAACGGCCTGGAACGCAGCGCGTCCAACGGCGACAACGCCATCAGCCTTGCCATCATGCAGGAGGGCAACGCACGGCAGGCGGGTCAGACCGCACTTGCCACGCAGCTGGCATCTTGCTGCTGCGAGAACAAGCAGCTCATCGGCGACCTGAAGTATACCATCGCAACGGAGGACTGCGCTACCCGTCAGGCCATCGCAGACAACGCCCGCGCCATCGTGGACAACTGCAACGCCAACTTCCGCAGCATGATGGACTACTTCACGCAGGACAAGATCGCCACTCTGACCGCTGAGAACCAGAGCCTGAAGTTCGCGGCTTCTCAGGATCGGCAGAATGCGCTTCTGACCACCGTGATGTCTCAGCAGACTGATACCATCCTGAACCGGGTCAATCCTCGTCCGATTCCCGCTTATCAGGTGGCAAATCCCAACGTGGGCGTGAACTGCTGCGGCTGCTGCTAACCAACACACTCCCCGATAACACCGGGTGAACCATCGGGGCAGGGGTGAGACACCTCTGCCCCTGATTTTTTAGGAGGAAAACATTATGGCTTGCAAAACAAGCTGCAAACTCTGCCCCCATCTGGTCTTGAGCCAGTCGGTGACGTTCGCCAATGACACGCTGACCATCAACATTCCTGCTGGCGCATACCAGAACGGAGAGAAGTATTGCATCGTGGTTGCCCAGAGCATCCCGGACACGACCACCATCAACGCTCCTGTGGTCATTACCATCGGTGCAGGCACTACCGCATACCCTCTGACCGACTGCAACTGCGCTCAGGCAACCGCTGAGAGCATCCACACTCGCACTCGCTACGCTACCCGCGTTGCAACGTCTGCGACCGGCACAGGCACGTTCAAATATCTTGGCTGCTTCTGCCGTTCCCACGCTGATGCGCCCGCGTCCATTTCTTGAGGAGGTGTAGATTATGGGCAAGAACAATTTTCGCCGCATGATGATGCTCCGAGACCACGACAAAGACCGTGAGCCGGAACGTGACCGCCTTGAGGAAGAGCGTGACCGCAGGGAACGTGAGCTGGAACGCCGTCTGCGTAAACTGGAAGGTGGCAACGACCGCTATCCCTACTATCCGCAGGAGGAAAACCGCTACATCGACCCCTACCCTATCCCCCGCTACCCTGACGTAGAGAATGGCCGCAGAATGCCGCAAATCGGCTTCTCGCAGAACGGCGACTGGGATAAACGGTCTGGACAGTATGAACATGGCGGCGCAGGCAGCCGCTCGATCAAGATGCCACGCCAGCACCTCACCCACGATGAAGCAGAGGAATGGTGTGACAGCATGGTGAATGCTGACGGCACAAAGGGCTGTCACTGGACGCTGGAACAGACACAGGACGTTGCCAAGCAGCGCAATATCAACTGTGACCCGAACGATTTCTGGGCTGTTATGAACATGATGTACTCGGATTATTGTCAGGTCGCAAAGCGCCAGTCCGTTGACACTCCGGGCTTCTACGCTGACATGGCAAAGGCGTTCCTTGATGACACGGACGCTGTGGACGGCAAGGCGTATCTCTACTGGGATTGTATTGCTGATAAGTAAAACAGAACCCCTGTGTAGTTTTTAACGGCTACACAGGGGTTTACTATTGAAAAAGCTAGGCGGGGTGACGGTTCCCGCATCTCCTAACGATGGGCGATAGCTGCCTGTTCTATCCTCTAGCGTTTTTCTCATTCCCAAATCGCTGATTTTGACCTTATGTCAAACAAATCTTGCGGGGTAATTACAAGGCTCTTGTCGAGTCCTACCACACTGATAATGGAAAACTTGCCGGGAACTTCTCGCTCGATTCTTGCTTTTGCTTCTTCCTTGCTGTTTGCAAACAAGACGAACGGAGCTTGAAAGTGTCTGCATTTTTCGTCATCATCGTACTGGATTTTGACCCAATAGAAATTTTCCATATATCGCTCCTTTGCTATCTCAATATTTTACAGGCGGTTCAGGCAACGGCATCCAATATGTAATGTTATGGGTTCTACCCTCATCATCCCGCCACTCTTTGAACTGCTCATCGTAATTTGCTATAACAATATCGAAGGCAGATTCATCGAATCCGATAACACGCCGGTCTGTATCCCCCGGAACACTGTTCTTTGCACAAATCCACTGGCTTGATTTTGGCGCGTTTGATACATCGTAAGCGCAATATCCGATGCACTGCGGATTGCCGTACTGCTTCATGTAATCTTCATTTCCGATTCGAGTTGCACAAACCATGTGAACATTTTTCCAACCGACACGGTCATCGTCTGTTGATTCGCTGTCGATAATAATATCTTCGGGGTCTAATACTTTTCTTCCGATTGCAAGATTCCAGTTATTTGCAACATACCGTTTCATTTGCCATTCGTTCAGAAAAGTTTTTGCTTCTTTCATGGCATCTTCCAAAAAACCACGATGAGGTCTATAAACAATCATACGTCAATCCTCCAAGAAATCCTCTTGATTCAGAACTTGATTTACAATTCGTTCTGTACATTCTTTGATAACCGTAGACGCGGGGACATTATCTTCATAAGCTATGTTTTCATATTGTGCTCTTGCATATTCAAAGAACCTTTTGGAAAGCATTTCTGCATCCGCACGGCACAACGGCTTTAATTCGTATTGCATCGGGAATCTTCTTGTAAGTGCAGGGTCAATCCTATCAAATCGGTTTGTCGTTCCAATAATAATGACATTGTTCGGCAATCTGTCCATTTCCTGCATAATCGCAATAACCACACGGTTCATTTCCCCAACGTCATCTTTTTGCCCACGAGCCATTCCGACCGCATCTATTTCATCAAAACAAAGAACGCAAGGAGCGGTTCTCACATAATCAAAAATTCTCGCAAGGTTAGATTGAGTTTGCCCTAAGTGCGAATCAACTAGACTTGAAAATTGAATCCTCAAAAACGGAAGTTTTGCTTTATGCGCGATATACCTAGCCAGCATGGTTTTTCCGCATCCGCTTTGCCCATAAAGCATCAATGCTGGCAAATAAGGAATACCCATTTCGTTCAATTTTTCAGATGCTCGATAAATAGCAACGATTTTATGCGTTATACTTTTTTCTTCGTTCCTAAGAAGGAATCTTGCTTCTGGAAATTCTTCTGTATCTTCTGCGATCAAAAGATGCTGTAAGTTATATGGCAATTCAATAAATTCTCTTTTGCTTTCCAACTTGCGAAGCATATTTTCTTTGAACTGCTCATCTTTTTTGGATGATATAGAATCCAAAATGATTTTAACGACTTTTTGCGCGTTTCGCATATCGCCATCGCAAACAAATCGAATAAGGTGTCGCTCACTATCATTCATCTAAAAAATCCTCCAATTCAATCTTCCCATCTGCCGCCGCAGCCGCTAGAGCGTATACGAACTGTCCAATCGTCATTCCGTGCCGTCTGGCTTCACGGTTGATGTACTTGCGCTCTTCCTCACTCATAAGGATGGTAATGCGCTTTGAACGCTTGCCATCACCGCTTGCAACACCCTGATGCGATTCCGGCATCGGGATTTTTTTCTTTGTCAAGCCAGCTTTAGCCAGTGCGCCTGGAATATTGCCCTGTTCAATCAGCCGTTTCGTTTCCTTTGCTTGTTTCAGCTTTTTCGGCTTACCTTCGCCTAACACGGCATCATTTGGCTGTCTTTCTATGTCTTTGGCTTGCTTCGGCTTAATACCGCTTAATTCCGCTTCACTTGGATGTACATGGCTGTCTGTGGCATCACTAGGCTTAACTTGCTCCTGTTCGGCATTATTCGGCTTTGCTTGGCTTACTTCTTCTTCCTTTGGCTCACTTCGGCTTAATGGCTGTTCCGAAAAAACAGGCTGGAAATCAAAGCCGCCCAACAAGCCGGATGTTTTTTTGCTGGTTGATTTCATTTTTCTTCCTCCATTTTTGCGCCGCATACTGGGCAAAAATTCCAAATCCACTTGTCGAAATCGCTTTCGGAAATCATACCACCACAATTACTGCATTTGATTGCTTGCTCTGCATGGCTGTTATCATAATCGTCCTGAATAATAAAAGTCAAACCCTCTGGACGTTCCCATGTTGCTTTTGGCTGTAAATCTTGCACATCAGCATTTCTTAACGCTCTTAACCTTTCTAACGCATCTTCCAACGCTTGATTGTCACCTTCTTCAAGAAGTCTGTTTCGATAATATTCCATCAAGGGAGCAACGTCTACAATCTTCTTACTCATTTTCTTCTCCTTCCACAATCATCTCTGCCAACGCCTTGAAATCCTCTGCGCTAGTGCTCTTTGCCGTGTCGCCGCTAAACAGGCTGTGCCGCTCTGCCTGCGCCTTACGAACACCCATAGACGGTCTAATCTTCACGTCCAGAAGCTTTGTTCCCATGCTCTGTGCAATTACCGGGAGCTGCTCCACGACCTCTTTTGACAGGTTCTCACGGCTTTTGTACTGGTTCAGGAGCAGACCCTCAATCTTCAAGGTCGGGTTGAAGTATCTGCGAACGTCACCAATGGTCTGCAAAAGCTGGCTCAATCCGGCAAGCGCATATCGGTCTGCTGTAATGGGCACGATGATGCTGTTGGCGGCGATCAGAGCGTTTACAAGCGCAAGACCGAGCTGTGGAGGAGTGTCCAGCACAATGTAATCGTACTGTTCGGACACGGATTCCAGTGCTTCACGCAGCCGGAAGTTCTTGCCCATGTCCCGGACAAGCTGCTCGTCAATGTCCTTCAATGCGCTGTCTGACGGCAGAATGTCACCGGCTTCGCAGTGCTGAATTCCTTCCTCTACCGTACCCTGCCGGGTCATCACATCAAACAGGGTGCATACGTCCTCTGTCTGTGCTCCGTAGGTGTCCGTTGCATTGCACTGGGCATCGCAGTCCACCAGCAGCACTTTCTTGCCAAGCAACTGCAATGCACCCGCCAGACAGGTGCTTGTGGTAGTCTTTCCTGTGCCGCCCTTCTGGTTGGCGACAGCTATAATTTTTGCCATTTTATCACTCTTTCTTTATTTGCCGTTAAGCGCTTCAATGGAATAAAACGCTGGCATATACTTGTCTACGATACCCGCTTTGTCTACGCTTCTAATCAGATAGCCAACAGGTCTGTCAGGGAACGGCGTTCTGTTCAAAGATAGGATGTCCTTATACGCTGCCTTTACCGTCTCGTAAACCGCTTCTCTGCGTCTCGGCAGCTTAATTTCAGGATGCTCTTTCTTCATCCACTTCTCAACCACTTTTGCCACGTCAATGCAGTCTTGCTTTTCCAGCTCGTCACACACAGACCAGTCAAAAACCTCATATCCGCTTCTACGGGGCTTTCTGGCAGCTTTTTGAGGTTCAGCCGATACTTCGCTTGCCTGAACTTCAATCAGCGTCTCAGACGCTTTAATTTTGGGCTTGAACTTGACCGCCACAGCCTTTCGTGCTACAAGAACCGGTTCATAAGTCACCACGATGTCAGACACGGCGTTGATTTCATCTACTGCAACATCAAGCACTCGTTTGCGAAGGTTCTTGTAAACATCGTAGCTTGCTTCCATCGCACCGAGCTGTTCTCTCAGCTTTTTCAGACTGATTTCATGCGGCTTGCTGTCCATGTTCAACCAGTCCCGAAGAATCGAATAAAGCAAAATGCTGTATTGAGACTTCATTCTTGACGTGTAACGCAGCCGATACCGAACATAGCCGCTTTCAGCAATGTCAAAGAAAATAGGGCGAAGGTCAGGGTTGCAAGTGATTGCCACAACATAAGACCTTGTTTCCGGCACATAGTCCAGTTTTGCCCTTGTGAAAAGGACAAAGCTCTCAAATGTTCCCTTTTCTTTGTCAATGGGAATCGACACAGTGTTGCCCAAAAAGTGCTTGATCTGCGGCTCAATCCTTCGTGCATCAAGGCTTTTTAACCCCAGCAGGTCTCTGTACTCTGCCAAAGTGAACTCCACACGGCTGCTGTTTGGGTCTCTCGGATTTATTCTTGACAAGTAAACCTCTAGCAACCGAAGCTCACCTGCCGTGTAATCCCTGAACTTTGCCCACACAAGAGATTTGCTTTTTTCAACAAGGTTGTTGTCAGATATTTTTGGCATCTGTTCGCCTCCTTTTCTAGGCTAAAATCAGTATATCACAGGTAGGGGGACAAGTCAATACATTTTGTCCCCCATGGCTTGTCTTTTTGTCCCCCATAGGGTCGTCAAAACGTCCCCCATGACTTGTCAAAATGTCCCCCATGCTTTGTCATTTCGTCCCCCATCTACCTATTATATATTAAACAAGAAATAAACAAGAGGTTAAATATCATCGTTAAATAAGCGATGACGATAATTTTCAACAATTTCTTTGTTTTTCCATTCCAGCTTGTGGATAACTAAACCTTTCATTTGCTGAATAAAGTCTTTCCGGCAATGATTAGTCTTATCTAACGTGTACAAAATGTGGATGAAAAACTTTTGAGCCGGTATTATGGGGGACGGATTGACAAGCTGCTTAATCGCAAACGATAAATTAGCGCTAATTCGTTGTTTATTATGCGCAAATATTGTCGGTTCATAGCCTATGGGGGACGGGATGACAAGGTAGATTTGCCCGATAGGTGTACAAAAAGTGGACAGAATGCTCCTTAAAAACTTCGATAATTCGACAATCAGCCGCTTATATTATTCGGATTCACGGTATAAGAATCATTGGACCTCATGGCAGCTTCTGTTCCGGCATCTTGCGCCTGATAGAGTATTTCCATCTTCGGGGCGGTTCCATTCGGGTCTGGGTCTGTTCCGGTAGCTTGCGCTATCTCGTAGTTGCCCGATACCATCCGGCAAACAGAGACCCTGTCCTTCAACGGTGTGTGGAGGTTTGCCAGAACCTCCGTCAGCACACCCATATGGTCTGAGCCGTGATCTCCGTACCGGATATACAACAAGGCATCTATCTCATAGGAAGAACATTCCATCATAGCATCTATGAGAATCTGCCGCTTCTCCAGACCAGGAAGGTCGTCTTCCAGATGCTCCAGCAGTCCAGGATAAATGCAAGCGTCCATGTATCGAGCCGCCGATACGCCGCAACAGGTGAACCAGCGCATAGCCATTGGCAGGGAAATGGCTGCCAGACCTTGCTCCCAGTTGGCAATCGTGCCACGATTCACGCCCATTCGTGCTGCTAATTTCTGTTGGCTTAAGCCTGAACGCATCCGTGCCATCTCTAATGTTTTGGCCGTTCTTACCAAATATTCATCCATAAATTCACGCCCTTTCAACAAAATTCAGCAAAACTGCCGGGTTCGACAAACCAAAAAATGGAAAAAGCTGCTATGGAGAACCAACAGCAGCCTGTGTTATAACTGTATTGTCAAAAAATTCCAAATAGAAAGGAAACATAAAATGAAAGAAACTGCAATCTGGAACCATGAACGTATGCCAATCATCGACGGAATGCCCGCCAGCGTTCCCGATAAGAAGCCGCACACACCTGAACCATGGGAGGAAAGCTAATGAACCGAACTGTAGATGCTCTGATTGTCCCATACGCCCGCAGACGGACGCTGGAGCTTGTCCTGAGCCTTTCTGGGTACGAAGCTGATAAAGATGCTTACCTCGAAGCAAAAGGCATCCTGGAACGTGCCGTAGCCGCCTTAGACGATGGACGCGACCCGGCAGATAACATCGAACGCATTGACGGACAGCTTGTGGAACTGTGAAAGGAGAAGAAGATGGACTTTACGAACGGATTCTATAAAACCGAAAACCCTGTTGTTCTTGAAGAAGTGAAAACCTTCCTTCAGTCAATGGAACGGCGTGGAGCAACCGTAAAAGACTTGGACGATGCCATTGTGCAGCTAAACAATGTTTCGCACAGCATCAGCACAAACGCTCTCGTCAAAGCAGATGTGCTGGACGATTTACCGAATAACCCCTTTCGTTCCATGCTCAACGGAATGTTACAAAGCAAAGGGTAACTTAAACTTAATGTGGCTCTTAATCATTGTCATTGCGATTTTTGGCTTTCCTGATACAAAGTAATGGATGCGAAGAAAACATTCGATTTTTACGAAGTTGTTAAAAATACATTGACTTTACAACTAGAAGATGTATAATCGTATCAAATAAACATTCATTTTTACTGATCGGGAGGATATGCCACAATGAGCGAACAAGAAAGAGCTAAGATTGACAGGTTTATCGCATGGCTGCTGGAGCACCCTGATAAGATTCCGGTAGCGGAGCAAGCCTTAGACCTGGAATAACAGAAAACCCCTTATGCAGAGCTACACCAGCCCGGCACAAGGGGTTTTTATTTTACCGGGTCAGAACCAGTCCCTCACATCTTCTCGATCAGGTTCATCAGCGCCTCCCGTTGCGCTGTCGGCATAGATTCAAGTTTTTTTCTAATCCGCTCCACTGCTGCATCGACTTCACTTTGCGGCTGCTGGGGCGGGTTTTCTTTTTGTTCGCCAGTGAGAAGGTAATCTACAGTAACGCCAAAGTACTGCGCCAACTTAACTGCATTCTGATTGGTCGGCTTTGCATCGTTTCCGAAACTTGCTTCTGTTCTCCAATAACTATAAGCGGATTTTGGGACACCAGCATTGGTTAAAGCACGAGATGGCTTTACTCCCTTTTCTTCGCATAGTTTTACGAAATTGTCAAAAAACACAAAACTTACCTCCAGTGCTTGTACAAGATAACAAAGTTCTACCACTTGAACAAAAACACTTGAAAAGTTCTGCTACTTGTGCTTTAATAAAGATACCGAGTTCAATTGGTAGAACAAATTAAAAGCTTTGAACAAATGGAAGAACGTTCGATAATGTTTTTGCTTGACACCATAATATTATCACATTCTTTCAAAAAGTTCAAGTATTAGAACAAGAAAGGAGAAAAAATTTGCTTCCTAAGTGGACAGGCGATGTTGTAGGAACGCTTCATGTTCACAATATCGAAATCAGAGAGCTTGCTGCAAAAATGGGATGCGCACCGGAATACTTGGGGAAAATCCTGAACGGTAAGCGTGAGCCCAAAAATGCGGAAGCTAAGGTGAAAGAAGCTCTGGAAGAGCTGTTGAATGAAAGAGAGGGGAAATGAGTGGTATGGAACAGATCATCACCTTAAAGGTAGACCTCGAACGCCCGGACGATGCGAAGTCCGTCATTGACAAGGCTGTGAAAGCCTATGAGGAGAGCAAAAAGCACTGGGACGCTTTTGAACTCAACGAAGCCAAAAGCATGGCACAAGAAATTTTGTATAAGCTGTGCAACGATGGTTGCAGCATGATCTGGACGATCACTGATGGCGCTGCCGGGCTGACGATCTGGAACGATCTCAACGGGCCAAGCGTTGGTCAGTGCTATATGACCGAAGAAGGGCTATATGATATCTGGGTCGAAAGGCTGGTTGCACTGTGCATTGCCACAGGTCGGGAAGTCCCGAAGTTTATCACAGACAAGGCTGGTGAGTGCTGGTGACGAATTTTCGCAAGGCGCAAAGCCACAAGCGCAAATTAAAACTGGCGATGGCAGCTGGCGTATCCCGAAACGATGCCAACAAGGTGCTTTGGATGGAGAAGACCATCAATCAGTGCTTTGAGCGCCACAATCGGGAAGCCAGACTGAAAGAGGAGATGCAGCGTGGAAGAAAAGTACTGTGAGCGCTGCGGTGTCTTTCTTGGCCTTGTAAATCCGTGCAAAAAATACTGTGAAGAATGTAAAATCATTGTTCGCAGAGAACGGCAGGCTCTTATAAAGAAAGGAATCAAGGCTAAGCCGGAACCGGCTTTATGCGCTTGGTGCAAGAAGCCAATGGTTCGGAAGGTCTGGTCTCAGAAGTATCACCCTGAATGCGCAGCAGATGCAAACAAGGCTTTGACCAAAAAGTATAAAGCCAAAAAGCAAAAAGAGCTGAATAAGTTAAAAGCATCTGGTGAATTCAAAATTACTTGGGATGTGCAGGAGCCAGAACGTGCGAGACCTCAAAAGCGCGAGCCTCCAAAGTATACCGTGCGACAGATGAACGATGCCGCAAAACGATATGGCATGAGCTACGGCCATTACAGTACTTTACTTGCACAGGGAAAGGTGAAGGCCCCTGATGAACGGTAAATACTACGGCAAGCGAGAAATTCGCTGGCACAGCCGGGAGAAAGACCGGCTAGAACGCATCGAGAAAGAAAGAGTGAGCAAAAATGAAAAAAATCAAGGTAAAAATCACATTCACCGAAGCAGTTCTCGGCACATGGCCTAGCAATCAGAACATTGCACGCGAGTTCATCGCCAGCAAGTCCCCGGATGCAAATACCATCGAGGACGAGGTTTCTGCTCTGGGCGCTGATGCTGTGGCAGATAAGGGCATGACCGTGTTCCCTCGCAACGAAAACGGCGAACCCATCTTGTATGACTACCAGATCAAGGGTTTCTTCAAGGATTCTTGCGGTATGCTGGGTCGTATCGGTGGCAAGACCGAAACTGGCAAGAAGAAGGCCGTGAACGAAAGCGGCAAGCTGACGGCCTACAAGAAGGTCATTGATGGGTTGATTTTCGTTCAGCCCCGCATGATTCCCATTCATGTGAACGGCGAGATTACCGAGTGCCAGCGCCCACTCCGTGCACAGACAGCGCAAGGAGAGCGCGTCAGTCTTGCCAACAGCGAGCAGATTCCCGCTGGTTCGACCTGCGAGTTTGAAATCGTTCTTCTGGACGATTCTCACGAGAAGGTCGTGCGTGAATGGCTGGACTACGGCGCTTTGCGTGGTATCGGCCAGTGGCGCAACAGTGGCAAAGGCCGTTATACCTACGAAGTTCTTGACTGAGTGCAATGGAATTGCATGGAACCGATATGAGCGGCGAAGCAAAGGCTATGGATGCAAGGCGTAGCTTTGATAAGCAAAGGCGGAGCGGAGTATAGAAACGCAAAGGCAACGGAAAAGAATAGAAACAATAGGCTAAGGCATTGAGTAGCTAGGAGCAGAACAGCAACGGCAAAAATGAAAGGAGACAAGATGAAAGCATTTATTGAAGTTGCCCTGATGTGGGGCATAGCACTGGCAGTGGTTTTGGCGGTATTTCTGCTGAACCTCTGGTTGGTGCATCACATCGGAATTCTGGTAGGTGCATCAGCTACCCGTGGAATCATTACGGCATCTGTGGCAATGGCTACGGCATGGATACTTAGTTTTGGAGGTAATAAGAATGAAAAGCCTGAAAGCTAATGTCCTTTGTACGCTTGGAATCGCGTTAGCGATCTTTTCAGTAGGATGTGGCGATGCAATCCAGAAAAGTCAGAGCACAGTAGCAATGTTTGGATACGTTTTCCTTTCGTGTAGCTTCCTCGCCGCAGCACTCATCTTGTGCGCCATTGGGGTCAGCTCTGAAAATGAACGTATCGAACGGGAAAATCGCAAAGTAAAACGCATTCCTCATCACACCAACGAGTGGAGGGATGCACGATGAAATGCCCGATGTGCGGTAGTGACAACATCACAACGGTTGATAGCCGATCAGACTATGACAGCATCGCTCGACGCAAGAAGTGCCTTGTATGTAACTACCGGTGGTCTACCATCGAAATCGACAAAGACCAGTGGCACAGTGCGTTGCAAATCAAAGAACAGCGCAAGAGAGGGAAGTCGAAAAATGATTAACCTTGACAGATTCGGTGGCGTGACAGAGCCGGATGATGGCGTGTATTTCCTAACCCGTGAGCAGGAAGCAGAAGCCAAAGAAGCTGACCGGCTGGCAGCGATTGAGGACTTACAGTCTGAGATTGAGGACAGGGAAGCAGAGCTGAAAGACCTCCGTGCGCAGTTGGCAGACCTGATGGCTGGCTGATTTTGTACAGCCAAGTTAAGCCGAAGTAATAACAATAAAGCCTAATGAAGCCGAAGAAAGGAAAGAAAAATGGCAGTATTAGTAATGGTCTATGGTCATTCCGGCAGCGGAAAGTCCGCTTCGCTTCGGAACTTTGATCCGGAACAGGTGGCGGTTATCAACGTGCTTGGCAAGCCGCTTCCGTTCCGTAGCAGCATGAAAACCTATATCACCAACGACTACGGCAAGATTGATGCCGCAATCCACAGCACCAAGCGTAAGTCCATCGTCATTGACGATGCCACCTACCTTATGACCGGCGAGTTCATGCGGAATGCAAAAGTCGCCGGATACCAGAAGTACACCGACATGGCAGCCAACTTCAATGCCTTGCTGATGCGGGCGAAGGAGCTGCCGGATGATGTGATTGTCTACTTTTTCGGACACAGCGATAAAGGCGAAGACGACAAAGAAAAATTCAAAACCATTGGAAAAATGTTGGACGAAAAAGTCTGTGTGGAGGGGTACTTCACCATCGTTCTGAAAACCGTTGTGCAGGATGGGCGATACCTGTTCAGCACCCGCAACGATGGGATGGACACCGTGAAAACCCCTCTGGGGATGTTCAACGATGCGCTGATTGAGAACGACCTCGCCGCCGTAGACAAGACCATCCGTGAGTATTACAACATCCCGGTTCAGCCGGATAACAAAGGAGAGTAACAGATGAAGAACATCAACTGGAATGACGTACAGGAAGCCACCAAACGCCGTGACTTGCCTGTTGGCGGCTATATTGCCGGTATCTGCAAGGCAATGGACGAGCCTGCAAAAGAACGCCTGAACATCGAGTGGGAAGTCGCAGAGGGCGAGTTCAAGGGATACTGGCGTGAGCAGACCGCTTCCCTTATTGAGCGTGGCAAGCTGAATCCGGGCGAATGGGCATGGGGTGGCAAGACCATCAAGAGCTACAAGGAAAAGGCACTGCCGTTCTTCAAGGGCTTTATCACCGCTGTTGAGCAGTCCAATCCCGGCTACAAGTTCAACAACGATGAAAAGACCCTGCGTGGCAAGCTGGTCGGCGTGGTTCTCCGCGAGGAAGAGTACATGGGCAACGATGGGAACATCAAAACGAAGCTTGTCGTTGACCGTTTCACCAGCGTGGACAAGATTCGTTCCGGTGACTATGAGGTCAGACCGAAGAAAACGCTGGCTGGTGGGTCTGGTTCTTCGCCTGATACCGGCGACTTTGCCGTAATTCAGGACAGTGAAGATTTGCCATTCTAAAATAACGCATCAACGTAAATTTCAGAAAGAGTGATAAGATGAGAAAAGAAATCGAAATCAATGTTAAGCACATGGTTTCACCTGATGCAACAAGTTGTGCATACGGAGAGGATGTTGATGGATATGTAATGGCTTGCCATTATCACGTCCGAAGAAACAGAACACACGGAAGAAAGGCTCCTATGGAATTTGACCTTCCTAAATGTCTTTTGTTTGAGTGCTGGCTTGATAAGCCGTTTCATAAATGCGAAGCCTGTAAACAAGCTTGCAAAGACAAAACGGACTGACCGCCTACCTTATATAAGAGCTGCGCTATCTGGCTGGACGGGCGTTTGGAAATATGAAAGTGTTGATTGCCTGCGAGGAATCGCAAGAAGTGTGCAAAGCGTTTCGCGCAAAAGGCCACGAAGCCTATTCCTGCGACCTGATTGAGCCGTCCGGCGGACATCCAGAATGGCATATTCTCGGTGACTGCCTAAAGGCTATCGAGGGAGGGCAGGTCGTGACCATGGACGGAACCGTGCATGACGTGCCCCGCTGGGACATGATTATCGCATTTGTCCCCTGCACAAAGACGAGCAACGCGGGAGCAAGACACCTGTACAAGGGAGGAAAGCTCAATCTTTCCCGGTATTATGAGGGATTGTGCGGCAAGGCGCTTTTTCTTGCCGTGTGGGCGGCAGATTGCGAAAAAGTGGTGATTGAGAATCCTACCCCCAGCAAGATTTTTGATTACCCAAAGCCTACGCAGGCAATCCAGCCCTACGAGTACGGACATCCTTACAGCAAGAAAACGCTACTGTGGGAACGCGGTGTACCGCCGCTGCACCCGACAAACATCGTAGAACCTACCGCGACATGGTGCCCGTCTGGTTCCTACTCGCACAAGCATAGTGAACAGCACAAGGGCATGTTTACCACTGACCGCGCAAAGAGCCGTGCAAAAACTTTTCCGGGCGTTGCAAAAGCTATGGCAGATACTTGGGGGTGAATTGGAATGATTACCTGTTGTCTCAACTGCACATCACGCCACCAAGCTTGCCACGACACTTGCGAGAAGTACAAGGCAGAGAAGAAAGACTTCGAGGAGCGCAAGGCATTCGTGTATGAGCTGAACCACAGCCAGAGCGTGTACCACCGTGATTATGAGGACAAGCACCGGGAACGTAACAAGAAGCGTTTTCTCGGGAGTGAATTTAGAGGTGAACAAGGATGAGCAAGGCAGTGCTTATTAGCATCAGACCTGACTGGTGCAAGAAGATTCTCCGCCGTGAGAAGACCGTTGAGGTGCGTAAGACCAGACCGAAGCTGGAAACTCCGTTCAAGGTTTATATCTACTGCACGAAAACCGCTGAAGGATGGTTACGGACTG
>ERZ840407.281-NODE-281-length-47852-cov-316.677909_pt1 | contig 47852 bp, 66 predicted proteins | sample MGYA00519877_ERZ840407 | MGnify/ENA primary metagenome ERZ840407 (study PRJEB31850, sample SAMEA3708875) | human gut metagenome | biome: human gut; feature: human-associated habitat; material: faeces | place: China | collected 2014 ...
GATTTCGTTAGGAATCTTTAAGTTTTTCACCAAAGGCTGCTGCAATGTGGGTTAATATTTATATTTACGATGCAAAAATAGCAATTATTTTTGGATTTCCTGCAACCTTTTCTCTACTTTTATCGTCTAAGCTATAAATAACATTGATAATAACATAAAAAAGAAAGGAAAAGACTATGATTTTAAGTACAACTTTACTGTGTTTCTCAGTGTTTAAAGGGGTTCTCTGATGCTCTGATAACTTGAAAATGCCGCAATCATGCACCATGTTGCACAATTGCGGCTCTTAACGCTGAAAATAAACTGAATAAATACTGCACGGAATTATGGCAACACTTAGACTATATTTAGATACAAGGGTAAAAAGGCAGGATGGCACGTTTTCCATCCGGCTTGCTGTCAACCACCATGGTGGGACTGCCTTCATATCCCTCAATCAATACTGCAAGAAGGATGAATGGGATAAAAGGGCTTGCAAGGTGCGCAAGCGTCCGGATCGTGATGCTATCAACGACTTCCTGCTTGACCGCCTTAATTTTTATAATAGAATGATGATGAAGGCGCAATGCAGGGAAACATACCGGGGAGATATTACGGCTAGGGAACTCCGGGACTTAATCATGCTTGAAGCTGAGCCTGCAAGGGAAAAAGTCGCCCTGCTTCGAGATGGCTTCATTGCCTACGAGGGCAGGAATCTGAAAGAGAACACGATAAACAGATATAAATATACTTGGGCAAAGATTGAAGCTTTCCTTGGGAAGGAAAAAGCGGCTCTGCTTACATACGATGAGATTAACCGCTCTTGGCTTGAGGACTTCGATGCGTTCATGGCAAAGGAAGGCTTGTCCAGGAATACCAGAACCAGCAGGATGCTCTGTGTCGCTGCTGTCTTCAACTTGGCGATTGATAATGAGCAGACGAAAAACTACCCTTTCCGCAGGTACAGTCTCCGGCTTGAGACAACGAAAAAGCGAGATTTGTCTGTTGAGGAAATCCGCTCTATCTTCGAAGCTGGTGGTGATGAACTGGTCGACATGTTCCTGCTGATGTTCCTGCTGATTGGTATCAATGTGAGTGACTTGTTTTCCTTGACAAAGGAGAATATCGTCCATGGAAGACTGGAATACGACCGGGCGAAGACTGGCAGGCATTACTCCATCCTTCTTCATCCCGAAGCTCTCCGAATCATCGAGAAGTACAAAGGGGAAAAGAAGCTGCTTCGTTTCTCGGAGCATTTCAGGAACGTTGATGTTGCAACGGTCATGATTAATAAGAAACTCGCAAAGGTGCGCCCAGGGCTTACTACGTACTACGCTCGCCATACGTGGGCATCTATCGCCTTCAACATTGGTATACAAAAAGACGTGGTGTCGCTTGCGCTGGGTCACTCGTTCGGTGTCCGGGTAACTGATACCTACATCAATGCAGACCTATCGAGAGTAGATGAAGCAAACCGCAGGGTTATTGATTACGTGCTGTACGACAAAAAATAGCCTTATTTCTTGCGAATTTGGCGCAGAAACGGCTCAAATTGTTTTCGGGGATAGTTTTGCGTGCTTACCACGTAAGCGGCTCAGAATGCAAATTTCGGGGTAAATCGGGAAAAGAGCATAAAAATACCCCAGCGGTGAAAAAGTCGAGCCGCTGGGGTAATAAGTGGAGACCACTTTAAACATTCAGTGATGCAAAGGTACGCTTTTTTTTTATAACCGCAAAATTTTTAACCAAAAAGTTTCTTGCGGATGCATTCATTAACGAACCTAGACTTATTCGGTTGCGCATTCAAGTACGGCAGCAGGTCGTTGTCTATCTGTATGCCTACGAGGGTAACCGTCTTGCCTGCTCCCTTCTTGGTACTCTTAATCTTTGCCATTTTTACCTCCGTTTATTAATTGTTCTGCTACAATCTTAACTAACTTGTTGTAAAATTCTCCCTTTAACTCTGGGTGCAACTTCTTAACTGCAGCCTTGGCATCTTGAAGAGCATTCTCACGCTTTAGCGCTTTACGATACTTACGTTGAATTGATGCAATTGACCTTAACGCATTATCAGCTTCTTTTACGTATTCATCTTCTGCTCCTCCTTCAATACATGATGTAATCTCCTCCGAGCAAAAAGATATTGCATCATATTCCTCTTTGGTTATATATATATTAGCCATACTTCTATTCTCCATATCCGTGATTCTTTACTGGTTCTCCATTTAATCGCAAAAGGTTGCGCTGCTCGATCCTGCACTTCTTCGAGTACTTGCGTGGAGTGCCATCCTTCTTGCAGGTCTTGCCTTTATATACCAGGCAAGGCAAGGAGTTGTATTCGTAGCCTCTATGTGAAATAATCCAATCTTCAACCCTTATCGTATCGCAGTTGTCGCTGATATAATCGCCAACCTTAACTGGGCTGTGTTCCGTGGCAAATTTCCTTGCCAGCATTACTCTTTCCTTCTCTGCCTTCACCCTGATTTTATGCAGGGCTTTTCTATACTCTTGTTCTGTCATTGTCTTCTGTCTTTTTTAAATTGTCTATCCAACTTCGTTTTCATTCGGTTCATCTTGTGCTCCAGCTTGCCAATCTGCTTGTAGCTTAGCCAGTCGGGGTTGATGTTCAATGCAAGCCAATACTGGCGCATTTCCTTGCAATGCCGGGCGATGCTCGGGAAATAGAGGTGTCGCTCGTATGGGTTGCGAAGGAAGTACTTGCAATCGGATAATAGACGACCAAGCATCATGTATTTATGCTTCTGCCCTTCTCCAAGACAGACAAGTCTTCCGTTGTCCCCGATCCACAGCATTGCGCCCTCTCCCTTCCAATCAAAGTCGAAAGCCTTGCTTACCGGATAATAATAGCCATCGAGCACCGTGCCTTCCTTAAGGTCTCGCCCAATCTCTCGCAGGCAGGTTCTTCCCCAGCTGGTCGTCACCTCGACCACTGCTTGTGCTGGCATCTTGTCGTATTCCTTCATATCTTGCCAAATTTAAATTTCTCGTTCCGTGATGTAATACTTGTATGTCACTCCACCCATTTTAACCTTGAAGTGCCGGTCTCCTTCTTCCATCATTTCTGCATACGGGTTGTTCCTGAAGGTTTCCTTAATTCGAGAAAACCTTTCCTCCATTATCTCCTTGGTTCTGTAGTCTTCGATGTGACTATCAACTTGCCCAAGGCTATTTTTGCCGTTCAAAATGTATTGTTTCATATCTTGATATATTGTGCAGGGCTTTCGCCCTGCTGGTTAATACTTTTCAATCCAATACTCTGTTGTACAATTCACTCCTAAGCATGCAAATTCAGTCTTAAAATAACCTTGGCGTACCCAGTGAGGATAAAAATTATCGGTTTTTTTATATTCTCTAAACAAGCCGTTCAAGAATTGCTCTGCCTTGTCCTTGCGTGTAAAGTTTGCCAACTCCTCGATTTCCTCGCCTTCAACCTGTTTCTTGATGTAATATTTTGCTCTTGCCATTGTCTTGCCTCCTATCTTTGAATTATAAATTGAATACCTGCCCAGTCTGCAATGTTGTTGCTCTGCTGCAATCTCTTATTCTCCATATCAATCAAGATTGCTTCTGTCTCGGAAATCTGTTTGCCGTTTACAAAATACTTCTTCATAGCTTCACCCTCCCTTGATTACTTAGCATACAATGTAACTACAAGTCCACGTCTCAAAGCGCAACGGCAAGCGTCCATACCAGCCTTCAATGCTCGCTTGATAAACTTATTGAAGAGTTCTGCGCCGATGAGCTTCAAGATACCGCTTACTCCTACGAGTGTGTTTATCTTCTTGCCATCCTCTGTGCGTCCGAAGACCTTGATACGAAAGTTTGAGTTGATAAACTTTGTTGTAAACTCTAAAATGTTTGAATTTGACTTTTTCATTTTCTTTGGCTTAACCGTGCTGCCTAGGGCTTAGTTACCGAATGTTTCAAAGTGCTTACGACATAAACACGATGCAAAGATATTAATATTTTTCGGTTCCACCAAAACTTTTCCCGAAAGATATTAATATTTTAACTTTTATTGGCTGTTTATGTCGTAAGCACGGCTATTTTCGGTCGTTTTCGGTACGTTTTAGGCTGTTTTCAGTACGCATTTGGCTGTTTTCGGTACGCTTTCCACGCTCTATATAATAATAACCTGCACGCATTAGCTAGAATGAATATAATCTAACTCTCATAACCCCTACCCCTTTTCTCTCAATAAAAGTGTTCTACGCACAAAAAATGGGCAGAAAAACGCTCTCCTGCGCTTCCTGCCCTTCTAAAAATTGATATTATGATTGAACCTATTGAACTCTCTTCTTGATGCGCTCCTTTATCCAGCAAACCGCAAAGATTGCCAGGAATAGTAATACGCAATCGCCAGCGAATAATCTTATCTTATGCCATGTGCTCGCTGGTTTCTCTACCTCCTTGGTCTTGTATCGGTTCACGTAATACTTGACCTTTACGGTGTCAGTCACGAAAACATAGGTATCGCCTACGATGGTGTCCGTCTTGGTCGATGTCTTCCATCTGGTGGTCGTAAGATTGTGCCACCGCTCCTTGATTACGGTGTCGCCCTTGATATAGACAAGCACACTGTCCTGCTTGAATACGCTGTCGTGCTGCCGGGTGTCCTGCCAGTGGATCTGTCGCTGGTTCACGCTGTCACGTCTTACACTGGTGTGTGCGCTGTCGTGATAAACCGTGTTATTTTGCGCTGATTTAGCGCAGGAACAGCCAAAAATTAAAAGTGGGTAAATTATAAGCATGGCGAGAAATAACGCCACAGAACGCAAATTTCGCCCTTTTCTTGAATTTTCCATACTTTATAAACGTTAGATTGATGTGTTTATTACGCAAGCATCTTGATTTCCAAGGCTTCCTTGGCTCGCTTCAAATACTTCTCGCAGGCTGCCAGTCCATTATAGCCTCCGTTAATTTTCCGTCTGATTGCTTTAAGATTATCCTCGTCTGCCAACTCATTGCAGCCGAAGGTGTCGAATACCCACATCGAGGATTTCGTTGCTCCCAGAGAACGCTCCAGGAGTTCGGGACTGCCCACAACATCGAAGCCGCAATAATTAGCATACTTCCGGTAGTTGGCTCGCCCGGTTATCTGTATCAATCCTCTGCCCTTGTACTTCACGCCATCGCCCTGCTGGGTGTTGCCGAGGTCTTTCCTGCCCTCGTAGGCTCTGCCGCTTGCCAGTTCTTTGGTGTATCTCAACTCTCCGCTTTCGTGGGCAATCTGTGCGAGATAGTGCGCCATCCTTAGTGGGGTATTGATGCGGAAATGCTCTGCCCATCCGTTGATGATTGGAAGATAGGTGTCTGCCCTGCTGCCTGCATTCGGCATTACCTTTATTAGTTGCGCTCTAGTTATCCTCATTATCTCCTCCTTTCTTCCGCTCTTCTTTCATTATCTCGACAACTGCCTTCGCAATTTCGTCCTTATTCTCCAGGATCACCTGCATCGTGCGGTCTTGCTTCCTTATCTCAGCCTTCTCGTATGCTTTTTCCCGGATGCTCTTAAACTCGCACAAAAGCAGATACACCGTCCAGGCGATGGCGAACAAAGGGAAGGGAGAGATAATGCACGTAGCCACGTCCATAAGCGAAGCAATACCGAATGTCGGGAAATACTTCTTCGCCTTGTCGCACGTCTTCTTTAGTCCAGTTGACGTTCTTGCAATATGCAGTTCCTTCGCCTTCTGTATGCCTGCTATCAGGTCAATTGTCATCGCTATCAGAATTGTAGCGAAACAGATAAAAATTACTAGGGCGCACAAATAAAGGTGGTGCACCTGAAAATCGTGAAATACTTCGCTCATATCAATTTATTTTTTTTGGTTATTCCAATTTTTCCCAGTCGATGGTCACACCCTTTCCGATGATGTCTGCCGTCCACCTGCAGAATGCCATACCCTCGTATCCGTCAGGATCACTGGCTACGGCAATAGCATACTGTACGCAGTCGCTCTCGGTCTTGATTACCTTCGGATAGAAGTCCGCATAAGCCATATTAGCCAAATAGAGAATATCCCCGATGGTTGCGCCCTTGGAGATTATCTCGTTGTTTGTCGCCAGCCGGATTTCGTCTACCGTCCAACGGTGGCTCGTTCCGTCTACGTTCTTCATCTGCTCGCTTGCCTTGATTGCTAGCTGCTTCGTGAAGTGGTAGCCGTGCTTGGCAACGTATGCCACATATCCACTGGCTCCCATGAGTGCCTTTGCTGCCTTCTCGTATGGTAAGCTGTGGATGATGTCGCTCTCTTGGTGATGGTGTCGCTCTTCCTCGCTATCGCAAGAATGGCGCAAAACGATTATTTTCTTCATTGTGCGCCCTCCTATCCTAGTTTGTCGAGTAATTGCTTAACCATGCCACGAATGCCGCTTATATCGCCCTCAAGTGCCTTGAAACGCTTTTCGGTTTCCTGCTTTTCTTTGATTGCCGGGTTCAAAGCTGCGAGAAGTTCTTCGCCCTTGGCTTTCCGCTCCTTGCTTGGCTCGTATGCCTTGATTATCTCATCGGCTTCATTTACCAATTTCCCAACTTCGGGCAAAAGGTCTGCCTTGTCAGTTGCCAGTACGATTTCGCCTGCAAAGGTAACTCCGAGGTGTTCGGGTATGGTGTAGATGGTCTGCTTTCCCTCCACCTCGATTGTTACGTCTCGCATTGACTGTCCGCTGCTGGAAATGGTTGCGATGCCAGTGTTGATGTGCGGCTGGTTGTCTACGACCTTGCCTTCCTTAACTTCCACCGTCTGCTTGTCTAGCAGATAGACCGGGTGATTTCTTTGTATATTCTTAAATTCCATAATGCGCTCTTTTTAGATAATTCGATAAATAGACAAAAAGGGGTCTCGCTGGTAACACAGCGAGTTGCCCCTTGATAGATTTTGTTTAGACCTACTACGCTCCAGTTGTGGTTGTGGTGGTCTTCAGCTGCTGGATGATGAAACCAGTCTGCTCTCTGCGCTTGCTGTCCTCCAGCTGGATGCGAAGGTCTTGCTCCCAGTGGTTGTTCAGAACATCAACGATGCGCTGAGTATTCTCCTTGCCCGAGGTCTTCAAGTCGCAAACGACCGACTGGATAAGGTTGCTGAGACTGCTTGCCGCACGCTCCACACCAGTATTGGTGTAGGCGAAATTCTGCTGCAAGGTGTTCACGATGTCCTTCTGTCCCAGTTGCTGCTCGTAGCCCATACGGATGATGTTCTGCTGGGTCTGGCAGCAGCAGTCCTTCAGTGCAATGGTCATCTGCAAGTTACCCTGCGAGATAGCATTGATTACTCGCTCTGCCGAATAACCGACTTGTCCGCTTATCTGCTGGATGCCTGCCTGAATGCCGCAAACAGAAGCCTGCAATGCGTTGAAGTCGCAGTTCAAGTTAGCCGCCAAAGTCTTCAAGTCTTGGTTGTTGCCCTGGATTGCTCCCATCAACAAGTCGCTGTTGTGGTTGTCTGCCATCTGGTTGCGAAGGCTGTCAATCTGAGACTGGATTTCGGAACGCTGAATGTTGCCGTTCTGTCCGTTCCAGCCATCACCGTACATGAATCGGAACATTCCCAACATCATCATGTAGGCGAATGGGTTGTTCCAACCTCCACCCATACCACCGTTCATTGCTGCCAGCATAGTCGCTGGATCATTGTCTCTACCTCTAGCGAGCAAGGCTGCTGCTAGGTTGTCATTGCCACCGTCCCCAGTGCAATAAACTTTCTCGATTGTGTCTGCCATAAATTTTGAGTTAATTACGTTACGGAAACCAAATATTGGAATCCGCTGCAAAGTTACTCTGATTTTTGGCTCGCTCCAAAAAGTTAGTGCAGGGGTATTTATCGAATTATTGTCAAAGAACGCTTTTGGTTATTTTCTTTTTGTTTCTTAAATGCAAATCGGCTCTACGTCCTTGTTTAGAAGGGTCGCTTGTGCCGTGGCAAGTCGATAAACTCGAGACGTACTGATATAGGTGTAAGACATCTTGCTCAGATGTCTCACTGCTGAAACGGTGCGGTTCAGAACGGTCGCAATGGTCGTTATGCTGAATCCTGCGTGTATCATCTGCTCAACGACCATACATCTTGCCATTACGAGATTTTCAGCTCTAGACTTGCCGAGAACGTCTTCTCTCGTAATGCTCAACTCTCCGTTCTGAAGTTCAATAGCACAACACTTGATAACGTTGTCTATAACTCGCCATAGTTCTTTCTCCTTGTCATTCATAAATAAAATGTTTTAATCGTTTCCCAACATCGAATCTATCATGCCGTCAATGGCTTCATCGGTCATGCCGTTCTTAATAGTAGGGTCTGCGCCAATTGACTTCATCATCATCGCTACCCAGGGGTTGTCACTCTCCAGCGTGGATTGTATCTGCTCCTTGTATGCTTCGTGGAGCTCGCCCGATTTCTTGAACTCCAAAAGAACCGTGCGCAACGCTTTCGTCACGTAGTTATCCATCAGCAAGGGATTGTCCCTTGCCGATGAAAGTTTAGTAAGAAGCACTGCAAGTGCTTCATGTAATTGCTTCTTATTCTTCTTCATATCGTCTTATTTTTAAATTTTAAAAGTCAGCGACTTAGAGTTCAAGTTTACCACCACAAGCATATCTTCTTGAGGTTTTAGTAACTCCTGCTTTAGGAGTTACCGGTTTTGCTCTACCAGTACTTTTTCTCATAATAGTGTATTTTAAAATTATTTTAGTTTTACTTGTTTTGAACAAACTCTGCAACAACAAGTTTATCATCATCCATCTTAATTAAGCGTGCATAGGTATTGTAATCCGTTTTCAAAAAGCCAATATTAGCAATACCTGGACCATGTGATGTTCCTTGCATTTGATACAGGTAACTAATATTGCCGTTATTGCAATAAGTGTAACTTCCAAGCACTTCTCCTGCAAAGACTACCTCCAGGATGCCTCCTTTTGATGCCTTTTGAAACCAATCATATACGTTGATATTACCTGAGCGATTAACGTTAACAATTTGATGATTTGTAACAAATGGAATGTTTGAATTTTGAGAACTTTCAACAATAGCTGTGCCAAAACTTGCTTTTATTTTCGTCCAAAGATACAGTAGTCCACTTTTATCTAAGAAATTCATATAAACCCCCTTTCTAATTTAATGCATCAATTACCGATATTGGGATTGCACTGTCTGCTGTTGCGCCAGTGGCGATGCCGTTCAACTTGGTTTTGAGTGCTGCCGTGAAGTCTTCGGTCGAAAGCCCCTTCCCGCTTACCACGTCAACCTTTTTTGCCAGTGCCTTGTTTACGTCTGCCGTCTTAGCATAAGGCGACAAGTCGTAGGTGGTGTTTGTATCAGTCCACGGAACATTAACATAAGCCTTACCGCTTCCATCTAGCAGGACGGCATAATTACGACCGCTTGTACCATAACCTATAAGAATACCACCCAACGCCGATGCACTGGCAGTAGGCAGGGTGTAATTGTTTGCACCATCCGCAATGCCATCTAGCTTAGCCTTATCGGAGGATCTCATGAAGCCGTTTTGACCAGGATAAGGTCTTCCCCCAGTAGTTCTGGGTTCAGCAAGAGGTACATCCACTACTTTCTCACTCCCATCACCTAGTGTATATACAAGATTTCGAGATGCAGTGTTTGAAGTTTGAGACCCATCGGATTCTACACCTCTGAAAACCACATTTTTTACCGCTTCCGTCTTTTTGGCGTAAGGCGTTAAATCGACCTTCACGGCGTGAGTACCGATTTTTTCCCACGCACCATTGGTATAGTAATACTCTTGATACACATCGTTGGCATCGCTTCCGTCCTTAACGATGTATATCTTGTTACTCTCGCCCGATGAAGGAAGGCTGGTTACCAACTTGAACAAAGATGTATCGAGGTTGCCAAGTTGTGCGAGCGGGATTCTTCCGTTGGCATCAAGTCCACAAATGCCGTTGGCTGCATTCAAAGTTCTCACACTTCCGTCTGCCATCAACACTTGGGTTGCAGTGCCTCCAGTCTTCACGATATTTATAGCTTCCATTCCATTTTCATCCACATTGAAAATGTCTATAGTTTCGTTTTCACTACCACTTTCTGATACATTTAGTCGTTCACCATCAATTACATAATGCAAACCACTTTCAGGCATAATTTCACCACCTCTTTTGCTAAAAAAACGAGAATTAGCCCAGTCCTTAATCTTCTCCCAAAAGGAAGCAAGTCCAATTGCGTCTAAAAATTGCATAATCTATTGTTTTAAATTGTTATTTACTAGTAATATCTGTTATCTGTTCCTCCGTGATTACTGGAGGGAAGTCCTTCGTCACGATGTCGGTCACTCTGTTTGAGATATCCTTGTAGATATCCGTGCCGAGTTTTTTTGCTGTCACGCTGCCGTCTCTAATATTTCCAGTCGATATACAGTCCTTGGTCAGATGGTCGTGTTTGACCGCTCCCGGTTGTATTTTATCTGAGGTCACACAATTGGATGCTAGGTGTCTGTTCTTTACAGAGCCATCGGCAAGCTTCGCTGCCGTTATCGCCCCATCAGCAATTTGCGCTTCCGTTATTGTTATCTTGGCGAGTTCACTCTTGATAATCTTAACGACCGCATCGTTCTCCAGTTTATCGTCCATCATGGCGAGCATCTTGTTTAACTCGACAACGATGTCGTAAATTTCCGTGCCGACACGCACCGCTGTGTTTTCTCCAACCTGCGTTGCGTCTCGTATCTGCTCTGCCATACGGAGCATTTTTTGAATATCCTCGTTCATGCCTTATGTGCTTTTAGTTGCCTATTGCGTGAATGTGTGCCCTTGTTCCTCGCTGTGCCTTCACTTCTCCTTTCGAGGTGAATGCCTTGAGATATTCGAGTGCATCTGATAAATATCTTTCTGCCATGTCCATGATGTCGTTGTATTGCTTGTTGTTCGACAAATCTTGAACATGGTCTGAATAATCGTCTCTGTGGCGCATTCCACCTGCTCGGCTTATAATTGTGCCATCGGCACGAAAAAGCCTCGCATAAGTGAAATAAGCGAGTGCTTTGCGTATTCCGCTGGTGTACTTCTGCACCTTGGTTTCTTCTTGGCTGCAATCTCCATTCTTCTTGGTGGTGTATTCGCCACCGTCCAGGAAAGTTGCAGGCTGGAAATCGGGCAATACTGAATCGCCCCACTCTCCCTGCTCGGTCGCTGCCTTGAACCGCTCATACCCGATGGCTGGTATGATGTTCGCATCTTCGCATTCCCGAATGTATGCGTTCACATCATCCTCATCTAGGTGTGTGCTGGTCGGTCGTGCCAGTTCTCGGAACTGATCAACCGTGATAAGTTGTTTTCTCTGTTCTCCCATAGGCTCAATCAATCTATCGTGTTGTTCCCTGCCACCTCGCTGCTGATATACTTCAACGGCTGTAGCTTGGGGTCTAGGTTCTGAATGGCTGGGTCGTGCCAGCTGTTGAAAATCTTCTTGAAGGCTCGCTCGATGAATCGCTGCTCGGTTGTCACCTCTCCAGCATAGTATTCGTAAGCATCCTGCATCACTTGTCCGCTGAATCCCAGCTTGCCAATACGGATGGAGTAGAAGAGTTCTTGATGGAACTGTGCGTAGATGCGCTCGATAACGCTGCTGTCGGTCACGGAAAACTCCTTGTCGAAGTTTTTTGTCGGGAAGGCGACAACCTTTGGCTCGTCTTCCTCGTTCTCAACCTCAACAGCAAGAATCTTCGCTGTGTTCTCGTCCCCTTGGAACTGCAAAAGGTCTTCATCGGAAATCATCTGTCCGCTCTCCACCTCTTCGCCTTCCTCGTTGAACTTTGGAACGCCCTTTTTTGTTACAAGCATACACGATACAAGGAAGTTGTTTCTGACGTTCCTCATCTTCACGTTTCCCAGTCCCTCATCGGTCGAAATCTCCGTGATGGCTGAATCGTAGCTGGCTGTAGGATAAATGAACTGTCCGTCTAGGCTCTGCCACAGAATCTGCCCCTTGTAGCTGTCGATGTCTCCTGCGTTCTCAATCTGTTCAAGAACGATGTCGGGGTCAGGGTTGAAGACGTTGATGCGCTCGATAGTCTTCTCGTTCACCATCAACCGCTTTCCGTTCCTCGTTTTCTTCTGCTCCCAGTCTGGATGCAGCAAGACGTGCGCCACGTTCCCTTTGTCGTCCGTCTCTTCAAGGCGGCAATTCTCAAAGGGTACGTGGCTCACGCTCGACACCTGCCCTAGAACGTTGTAGTTAACATGAAGGGCAAAGCCTCCAAAGCGTGCGAGGTCTTGCGCTACGTTCCGGAGCAAATCGTCTGCCGTGTCCCCCTGCTGGTTCATCGCCAACGCTGCTAGAATGTCGCTATCAAAGCCGTAGCCCTCAATGAATCGGGCATATCGGTTAAGGCACAGCATTGCCGTTCCGCTGGCTTCCGTGATGCGTGCGAGGTTCTGCGGATAAAGATTATCATATCCGTATGCCTGCATCTTGAATCGGCTGACGTAGCCAATATCAACCCTTCGCTTTGGCTTCTTAACTGTCTTAACGTTCATACTGCTTGTGTCGTTTTACTTGTTGTTTTACTCTTCTTCCTTGCCTGCTTTCTCGGCTTGGTCGAGGTCTTTTTTCTTGTCGCTGCCTGCTGCTTTTTCGGCAGGATCTTTCCCGGTGGTATCATCTGAACCGCTGTCGCTGCTTTCTGGCTGCTGCTTGTTCTCGATGAGTTCATCGCTGGGTATCTTCTGAAAGTAGCTTTCCATGTGTGGGTACTTAGTCAGATATTCATGCGCTACCTTGTCGGTCAGGTTCTCATTGGTGAAAATCTTACCATGGTAGAAATCCGGGCAGGAAATGATGAAACCTGCCTTCATTGCGTAATTACATGTTTTTGGCATTGCTTTTTCTTTTTTGAGTTTTAGATAAATTTCAATCAAAGCATCGTGGTAACACTGCTGGCAGGTTGTCGGAACAAACCGCTTTCGTGTTACCTCGAAGTATAGAGTCTCGATAACTGCCTTGTCGGTTGCATCAAAGGGACTGTCGAAACGTGCCTTCAACTCCTCGACCTTGGCTGTTGCTTCCTTGTATGTCATAGGCTACGCTGCTGCTTCCGTCAGAAGGCTCTTATACTTGGCTGCTGTGGTCTCGCTGTCTGTGTCGAAGAAGAAATAAGCTGCCTTCGGTACGCTCTCCTCTTCCAGCGTGATAAGCCAGCCACCCTCGGTGTCGTCTGAGTACTTGTCGTTCTCGCCTGCACTTGCCTTCAGTGCCTGCGCATATCCGAACACCTGATACTCTGCATTTCCGTCCGCTCCCTTTGAGAGGTTGCGCAGGATGATAACGAACTTTCCGTTCGCCAGTCCGTCAATGATATTTGCGCAAACGTCAGGTGTGTTAGCCAATACCACGACTGCTACGGTGTTCTTCCAGCTGTTGCGATACGTGCCAACGGTCAGTTCTGTCTTGGTTCCAGTGAATGGCTTGCTGCCTTCCTGCCGGATAGCGTATGCTTTCTTGCCAGTCTTCAAAACTAAACTTTTAATTATATTGCCCGCTACAACGGACTTGGTGAAGTCGATGTCGTCTCGGTTGATGATAAGTCCATCGCCCTCCAGTCCCTTTGTTACTTGGTCTTCGCAAGGGACGATGATGTCCTGGGCGATAAGGCTCTCGCAAGTTGTTGTCATATTAATTCGTTTTTAATTGTTATATCCCCAACACCGTTTTTTGGGTGTTGAGGACTGTCAAATAACTTAATACTAAACTGAAAATTTGGAGCGATTAGTAAGCTGCATGGATCATGTCCTCTTCGAGGAGAGCCGTGCCAATCTTACCGGTAGCATAGAGATAGTTTCTGCGCTCCTTCTGGTCGAACCAGATGTCGAGGTCGCTAATGAGTGCATCGGCATCAGTGCCCACCATAAGGTGCTTAGGGTTACAGAATACCGCACGGTGTGGAAGGTTGACTGTTGTCTCTCCCTTCTCGTATGCGTTAATCATTCTGTCCCAAATACCGACACGAGCAATCTTCACTCCGTTGTAGGTCGCTACATCGAAGCCGTCAAACACCTTCTCCCACGGCATAATATCGTGGTAGGTCTGCTTGATGTCGTAGGTCAATGCGTCAGCGAGCGAACGTGTCATAAGCAACACTGCATCGCTATCGTCAATGATACGTGTGTCCACGTCCATCAAGATTGCGTCTACGACTGCTGTAGCTGCACCCTTCTTGCGCAATGCCGAAACCTGCGCTGCTGCCGTAGCCTCACTGTTGGCTGCGATGGTGGTATGGTTCTTTGTCGCTGTGGCTGTAAAGATACGCTTGAACAGACCGTCACAAACGTTGAACATGCTAACGTCCGACCCTGCTGTCAACTTGCCGCCACCTGCACCTGCCAATGCTGCCGCCTTGTCGCCAAACCATCCGAAACGCCAAATCATCTGCTGCATTGCTCGCTGGAGTGCATCGGTGTAGATGGTCATGAAGTCGGTGCTGGTAAGGTCGCCAATGGCTGTACCAGTCTTAAGGCTGTATTCTGCGATTGAACCCTTCAATGCTTCGTAGCAAATCTTGATAGGAATCTCCCACTGTCCGAGTTCCCAACGCTTCTGAGAGTTGGCGATACCCTTCTCTTCGTAGGTAGGGTCGCAACCGCCACCTGCCTTACCGACCATTTCCATCTCACCGATAAGTGCGATTGGATCATTGGTCTTGACCTTCATGATGTTCACGAATGAAGAAAAATCCTCATCTTGGTAGAAGGTTTCCTGCACTGCATCCTTGATGCTTGCGAGGTTTTCCGGCTCGAGTTTAAGGTTCTCGAGCTGCTTTTTTGTAAATCCTGCCATTATTTTCTTTTGATTTAATGGGTTAATACTTTGTTACTTCTTGCCCTTTTTGTGGAGCTTGGCAAGTCTCTCCTTGATAGCGTTCTTGCCTTCCTCAACTGGGTTCACGTTGTCGCCTGCGCCCTTGCCGCTTGGCTGTCGCTGTGCTGGCTGGTAGTGGCTGCTGTAGCCTGCCAGCACCTTCTCAGCACCGCCTGCCATCTTCACGGAATTCAGGATGCGCATGTCTTCCTTGCTCTTTGCGAGTTTCTGTGCGCCTGCCAGCTGTGCCTTGGTGTCGTTCAACTGCTGTTTGAGTGCTGCTACCTGCTGCTTCAACTTGGCTACGGTTTCGTTGTCGGTGCTTGATGCGCTGCCGCCTTCACCGCCTTCATTGCCTGCGGTCTGAATGTCGGTAATTACACCGTCCTCGACAACAATTGTCTTACCGTCCGGCATTTCAAACGTTCCGTCCGGACTTGCCTTGTCGCCAACTTGTGGATCTCCCTCTTCACGCTCTACGGTCAGTGTCTGTCCGTCTGCTGTGTTGAGTTCCATCGCCTTTGGCTCTGCCTTGGCTTGTGGCTCTGCCAACGCCTGCTCTGCTTCCTCCAGTGTCTTCACGCCAAACTTAGCGAGAATCTTGTCGAGGAGAGAAGCCTTTACTTCTGTTTTCTTCTCCATTGCTTTTGGATTTTGTTGTTTTGAATTAATAAAATTTTCTATGTTGCGTTTTGATGCGCTTGCGCTGAGTGGTACAATGGTGCTGCTGATAAGACCTAGGCGCAAAGCCTCGCTGGTGTTGATGAAGATGTCCTTGTCCATCAGGGCTTGAATCTCTTCCCTATCGCACTCGCACCGCTCTACGTATGCGTCCACCATCATATCCTGCCACATCTGCAATTCCTCGCTCTGGTTTTTCAAGTCCTTTGCGTTCAGCTGGTCGCCTAAAAGAAAGCCAGGAACATATGGGTTGTGCAGGAGGAAGGAAGCGTTCTCGTATGCCTTGCGGTTCTCCTTTGGTGCTGCGAGCATGATGATTGTTGCCATGGATGCTGCCTTGCCCTCCACGGTGCAGGAAATCTTCTTGCCGCTCTGTCGCAGTCGGTCGTAGATTGCCCAGCCTTCAATCACAGAGCCGCCATTGCAGAAGATGCGCATATCGATTGAATCATCGTCTTTCGGTATGCTTGCCGCAAAAGCATCTATATCTTGAAAACATACGCAATCGCCTCCACACCATTGATACCAGAACTTGTTGTCTTGGCTGTCGATGTCGTTGTATATTCTGAGTTTTGCCATTGAATATTGATTTTTTAAGTTTTAAAACGCTGCAAAGATACGATATTTTTCAATATGTTTATCTCGTAAGCAGTTAATTTTTCTAAACAAGCCGAAATTTTGCGTTCTAAGCGGCTTTTATTGCCTTGGGTGTGTAACTTTACCACCTTTAAGCAAAAACCGCTCAGAACGCAAATCTTAAAGAAATAACTACACTTTAAATCCTGCCGATATTCTCTATCGTCTGCACTCTCCGCTGGGTTCGGTTTATCTCCTCAACGCTCACTACTGGCTGAGGAGCCATCTGATACCCTCTTGCTACAGCTGCCGCCAGCATATCCATGCCGATATTGCTGCCTCCGTTATTTACTACGATAGGTACGCCACCGCCTAGCTGGTTGAATGCGGATAATATCGGACTGAACATCGATGTCGCCTTGGCGGTCATTACGCTCTCGCCATTGGAGAGCCTTGCCGGGATGCTGTCGCTCGTTCCGGTGCCCGAGCCTTGGACGTAGCCACCAGTGGAGAATCCCTTGACGAGTGCTTTCGCTCCTGCGAATGCTGCTTTAAGCAATGCGAGTTTCGCTGCTGCGTCTGCCACGCCTGCCCATCCGAGTTTAGCTAAGCCTCTTCCTAGGATTTCAATGTATTGTGCCTCCATGGCTATCTCTACGGCATCCAGCAAAGAGCTAAGTAAAGATTTCAGAAAAGAATGAAAAGATTTATCTTCACTATTAAAGAAATCGACAAAAGCATCTCCAACTGCCAAAATATAGCTTTTCATGTTTTGAAGTTGTTCTTCTGTCAACTGCTTCTTTTTATCATTCTCAGTCTTTTGTATTTCCACGTTAGTATCGCTCAGGTCTTTCTGGAGCTGTTCCTGCACGGCTGCATAGTCCTTGTATGCGTCCAGTTTGCTCTGAAGGAAAGTCTTGTATCTCTCCAGCTTGGCTGCATCGTCTTCCTCTCCAGTGCCACCGTTCATGATGTCCGCATCCCTTCGCTTCTTCTCTGCTTCCTCGAACTCCTTGTTGAGTTCGTCCACAATCTCTTTTGCTTGGTTCTTCAAGTCCGCTTTCGCCCTAATCATGATGTCGAGAAGTTTTGCCTGCATCTCCTGCGCCTTTTCCGCTCCGATTTGCCCTGCCGCCACGTATGCGTCAATGCTTCGTGCCACCATGTTCTTCTCCAGCTGTTCGAGGTCGTTGCTGTAGTCTCGCTCGTTGTCGTACATGCCTGCAAGGTATCGCTTCTTTGCGTCCATTACTTGCTCGTTGTACTGAAACTGGATAAGTGCAATCTGTGCCTGCAATTCTTTCTCCTGCTTCTTCCTGCGCTCTGCCTCTGCCTTTGCTTCCGCTTTCTCCTTGGCTATCTGTGCCTTGGTCTTGGTAGTGCTGCCCTTGGCTGCTGGTGTCGTTCCCTTGTTTCCGTTCGTTGGCTCGCTGCTGGTCGCTCCACCGTCTAGGTTCGCAAGTTTTAGATGGTTCAGTCTTCCGTGCACGGTGTTCTCGAATCCGTCAGCGAATGTGTTTCCTATCTCTATACCAGCATTCTTGATGTCATGCCATGCTTCCTTGATTGTGCCGGATATATCGAACATTTCTTTGAATCCCTTCTGCGCCTTTGATAGGTCGAATGTTACAATACCTTCGAGAATATCAAGCATTCCCTTGGCTGCAAAGCCCATCCTCTTGAATGCGTCTATCGCTAGATTGCATACGAGTTTTATGGCGTTCCACATCAAGCGGAAATTTATGCCGATTGCATTGATTATCCCTCGCAACAGAAGGCTCTCATTGTACCAGTCGATGAAGTAGTTGATAGTATTGAACAATCCCTTCATTATCTGAATGAGAATCTTCGTGCCGAACATCTTACCCTTCTCGATCATCTCCTCGAATCCGTGCTGGCTCATATCAAACATTGACGAAAGGTAGCTGTTCAGTTCCTTGTGCAGCTTGATGTTCTCCAGCTGTGTCTCTCCCCATTCTCCGGTCTGCTTCTTCACTTCTTCGATGTCTGTTGTCATCGTGTCTAGCTGCTCGATGAGCTGTATACCAGCAGCCGCTCCCTGCTTACCGAAGACGTTTTTCAGAATGTCGCCAACCTGCTGGCTGTCCGCTCCGAAGTCCTTCATCTTAGAAGCCACCTGCTGGATGATGTCGAAGGTGTTCTTCGTGCCGTTGGCTAGGTCTTGCTGCACCTGCTTGCTGGATATACCGATAGCGTCAAGGCTTGCAGATGTCGCTGTGCTCATTTCACGGATTTTCTTACTTGCCATCGTGATAATGTCTAGACCCTTGTCGCTGAAAATGCCGCTTCTGGTCTGCTGCAATATCGCCACAAGCTGGTCTGCACCGATACCTGCATCGTGGAAGGTAGGCGCATATTGCTGTATCTTGTTGAGCATATCGCCCGATAGGTCTGCACCGCTTGCAAAGCCATCGTTGATAACTTTCATCGCTTCCTCTCCCGATAGGTGATAGTTAGCCATGAGATTGTCAGCTGTGGCGAGCACGTCATTGAAATCCTTTCCCATCGAATCTGCTGTGGCTGCGATGCTGTTCCTCATCGTCTCCAAAGCTTCCCCGGTGTAGCCAGTGAATTCCTTTGTCAGTCGTGTGGCTTCCATCAATCCCTTGTTGTAGTCATAGAACCACTTGAATGTCATACCAACGCCGACAACGCCAGCGAGTGCAGCAAAATATGGATTCATAACCAAGCCGATTGCGGTCTTACCGAACGCCTTCAGCTTGTCTGTCAGTCCATCCATATTCTGCGCCAGTTTGATGATGTTGCTAACCTCGGTATCATTGACAATATCCATACCAAAGAACTCCGTCCCCTGCAGGTCATCTGCTGCTTGCATCATCGAGTTGTAGTAATTGCCAACGTTGCGATAATATCGTTGCGTCTCCTCCTCAGCCAACTTCAACTTGTCAGTTATCTCGTTGATATGCTGGGCTAGGGCTTGCCCCTTCGCTCCCTCACGTTCTGCCTTCGCCATTTCATCGTATTTCTTGGTGGCATTGGATAGCTGGGCACGCAACTGCTTCAAACTGCCCTCCTGCTCGTTCTCTGTGCGCACGTTGTTCTGTATCTCCTTCTGCAAGGCACGCACGTTGTACTGGTACTCTTTGATGGTTGCGTTGATGGCTTCCGTCTGCACCTTCATTTCGTTGGTCGTGATGGTCTTGTCTTTTTCCTGCTGCTGCAAGTCCTTGATGCTTGCCTTCAACTGGTCTATCTTTTCCTTGTATCTGATGATGCCATAGATTGCATCCTCGTACTTGACCTTGATGTCAAGAATCTGCTGTTTGTCTTCACTTACCATAGTTCGTTCTTTTTAGTTGTTCAACTCTATCATTGTAACCTTGCAATATCCGCTGTTTGTTGTCTTGATTTCGAGAACCGCAAAATACGCTCCGTACTGGGCAAGGTACACTGGCTTCGTTTCGTCAAAATCTAGTATATCCAAGTCCGACAGATTGAGCCGTTCCGTGATTACGTGCGCCCTGGCGATACTTGCTGCAAGCTGCTTGTACTTCGTATCGAATATGTTCTGAAGGTCAATACCAAATCGAAGTGCAGCTTGCTCCTTATCATCTCTTAGCGTCATTATCCGCTCCTTGCATCCCTTATACTCTCCACCATTCTTCATGCCGAAAGAATCAAGTGTTCTTATCGGTATGCGGTTGTCATCGCTGGCTGCAAAAGGTAGCGTCCATGTGTCCTGCTCATAGCCCAAAGTCTGGTTGCTGATTACGAGGTCTGCATCATAGTCCCCGGTTGTCTCTTCGTCTTCCTTCCACTTGTAGCGGTTGTGTTGCATAAAGTCTGAAACGGAATACTCGCTTTTCCGTGGTGCACCTTGGCGGTCATACGGAATGAGTTTTCCGCTCCAGTCGTAGGCGTTCGCCTTGTTTGCCCAAACTCTGGTAAACATGATAAACTGCACTTGCGTGCTGTTGGTCAGTTGCCTAGGGAACGAGCCAGTTATCAAAGCTAGAAACTTAATGAAGTTTGTTACCTCGATTTCAGGTAGATTTATGCCGATAGGGAAACTTCCACCAATCGGAACGCTGTCCCCACTCTTGACGCTCGCAGTGATTTTGCCGCCATAAACGGAAGGCATGTTGACTGTGTTTATTCCGTACATGATAGTCTCAAACGTCAGTACATCGTCCTTCTTTAGCGATATAGTGTTTGTCCCTGCCGAAAGCAAATAAAGATAGCCATCGATAGCATATCTGCGTAGTACGACCGGGTACTTAACCTGTCCATCCTCGTACTTCAAATCTCCGAACTCGTATTCCTGCGTGGATGCCTCACCTCCGGTGGTACTTGGTGTTGTTACGGTCATTTTCACGCCCATAGGCAACTGAATCTCCGCTGCGTCTTCAAACTGATGTCTGACGTAGTATTGCACTTGCACATCAAAGGTCAGTTCGCAATCCTTCGTTATCGTCAGTTTCTGTACATCGCTGCCAGTGCTTGGTGTGACTGACGTCAATGAGTTGTTGACGGAAAAGGAAAGTGCTCCCAGTCCGTCACGGCTCTTAACGTCTGCGGTCAGATTACCGATGATTGTCTTGTCGTCTGCCTTGTTGTTGATTATAGGCACAACGAGGTTGTTCAACATCTTCTTTGCTTCATCATCCTGCCAAACGAAAGATACGCCCGACTTCCTCGCTATCCTTGACAATAGCCAGTTTACGGTCACACATGGCTGCAAGAATTTTGGGGACGTTTTATATTCATCCACCGCCACATCATCGCCTACGAAATCCTCCTTATTATCGCCATCTATCATTTCGTGCATAGGTGTCAGCCCGGTAACTGATAGCGACAGAGTGCTGTAATATTCGGCAGGTGCATTCACTACGAGGTATGCAGCTCTAGCCTCTCCTCTGATGGTGTATACTTCCAGCGTCTCATCTTCTCCGCTCACGGATATAACCCGCATGTACTTATCCAGTACTGCATAGCTTCTATAATCGCCCTTTCCTTGCGCTTGCACATTTGCCGTTGATGATGGCAAGAAGGGGATGAGAGCACAAATCGTGTCCGATGCGTTCTCTATATTTCCACTGATGTACTTTCCGACCTCTGCGCCAGTTCTGATGCGTCCACGGCTAGCCGAGTATTGTGTCGTGGCATACTTATTCCTCTGCACCAGATTAATACCAAAGTTATCTTTGCTTTCAATTCGGTATGGGTTGTAATAAGCAAAGAATATTCCCTTGTTCACGGCTTCCTCCCTTGTGTTTGGTTTGTTGTACTTTTCAAAAAGCACTCTGTCTGTCACTCCCAGTTCGTTCAGTTTCATTCCGCTCTCAAGTAGCTTCGTGAACGCTGGCATTATACCCCAGTAAATTGAAACCTCAATGTTTTCCTCGATGCTCAGCACGTTCAATCGTCCGTCCTTGATAATTTGCACACCTCCACGGAAATAACTGCACTGGTGGAAAATAAAAGGGTATCTGCTGCCGCTCTTCGGTCTGTCCGCTTGCTGCAAAACTGAAAGGTTGTGCACCGTCCGTGGTAGCTGGATGGTGTACGTGTAGTTCGAGGTTATTTTCGTGACGTCACGAAAAAGGTTGCTCTTAATGTCGAGCACCACATCGGTGCTCTCCGGCAAATCCATCAAAACACCGTCTATATAAAGTTGCTGGTCTGTCATAATCTCTGAACGTTAATGTTATTTATTATCATTTCGCACACGAAATCCTGCAAGCAAGCTGTGCTCTTCGTGTAGCTTCCTGCCTTGATTGTTACGCTCGTCCACTGGTCTTCCTCGTTCATCCAGTCTCCCCCGAGGTACATGTCAACGACTGGGCTGCTGGCTAGGTCTTGCAGCATATCGAACGTATCACTGTCAACCAACGGGGCACAAAGTTTGATTGAATCCGTGCGCTCGTATCCCTGCCTTCTTCCGCTGTCGCCAACGTAGCCGTATATGTCGCTGTATCCACACAGATTGTTGCGTATGAAACTCAGGTCGCTGGCTATTTCTCTCGTTTCCTCCCCAGACGCAAATAGCCAATAGCGAATGAATCCGTGTCGGTCAATCCAACGCAGATAGATGCCGCTCTCGGTATCGTCTCTGTCAATGCGCAGCAATAGTGACTGCTTGCCACCGGCAGATAGACAGAAAGTAAGGTCGAAAGTATTGTCAAACGTTCCCTGCTGAATCTCTCCATCGTAGTCGTAGATGTTCCAGTACCTGGCACCGCTTGGTAAGATGGCTGCATTGAAGTCTATCATGTCGGTGGTCGGAATCTCAAGCAGCTTGTTGGGTGCTCCCTCGTAACCTATAAGCAGTTTGGTGTCCGCCTTACTTAAATACATACCAAAAGAGAACGGATAGTTGGTGAACCACGTAAGGCGTTTGTAGCCGTTCCAGGTCTCCCCGAACCTTGGCGCACCCCATACTACGTTCGTAGTGAATTCGATGCTCGCAAGCTGTCCGTCTCTGTCATCGTATGCGTTAACCTCAACTCTTATGTGCTGGGATAAGTTATTGACGTCATAGTTTATCGTCCAGTCCACGCCTGCATTGATGCGTCCATCGAAAATGGCTTGCACGTATGCTTTGAAGTCTGTTATACACTTTCCGTTGAACGCCTCCACATTGTAGGCTCGTTCCGTTTTGCCCCATCTGATTATTACCTCAATACACGATAGGTTGCTTCCAATCACTCTGATGATGCAAGGCAAGAAGGCGAAGCACACTTCATCGGAATAGAAAAAAGAATATCCGTTGTTAATTGTCTGTCTCATAACGTCTCATTGTTTAGTTTGATACTTCCCACCGACTGGTGGATTAGGAAAATAAGTCGCTGTCCGAGCCGCTTCATCGTGTCGGGCACAACATTGCTGTATACGTCAGCCCTGCCGCCAGTCCGGTGCAGTTTAGAACCCTTGTTGGCGATGGTGTTGGCGATGGCTCCTGCCATGCTCATGTCGCCACGCTCTTGTGGTGTATACTTGTGCTGCCGCTTGGTTTTGTAGGGGATAGGTCTGCCGTGCAGTCCCTTGTCTTTCATCCACTGCCGGATGATGCTACGGAAGCCGTATGGTATCTTTCCTGCCCTTCGTCCGGTCTCGAGTACTCCGAATGGCTTGTGTCCCCAAAGGATGGTTTCTTCCTCGCTGGGCTGCTCCACCTTTAGGCTAGCTATCGTTCGCCCTGATGCGTTCTGTCCGTTGATACGAATGTGGTTGATGATAAGCTGCCGTGCTCTATCCACTTCCTCACGCATGATGAGCGATGCCGCCTTGGGGTCGAATTGAATACCTCCCTTGCTCATACCTCACACCCTCCTATTCTCTGTGTCAGTTGCAGGGAGTACATTACGCCAGACACGATCGTGCTCAGCCGCTCGATGATGGTCTCGTAGTACTGCTGCCCTTCCAGTGGTTCGAACTGGTGCGACTGGTTGATGGCTCGTATCATCCTTGCCCCTGCCACCTTCATTCGGTCGATGCACTCTCCGTTGTCTTCTCCTTCCGCTGCCCTCGGTACGGTGTCGAGATAAGCCAGGGCAACGTTCACGGTGTCGTATACCCTGCCGTTGCGTATCTCTGTCGTGCCGCTGGCTGGGATGATGCAGACGATTGCCGGATAGCTCAGTTTCTCCAGCTTGGTGTCTGCTGTGTCCCAGTCTTCGAATAGGTAGGTGTAGTCTGGCAGCGTGTCTGCTGCCAGCTGCTTCAATGTTTCTCTGATTGTTGCCATAATTATCTAGATTTACGTTTCATTTCTTCCGCTTGCAACTTCTGCAGGTTTCGCTCGTACACGCTTCTCTTGTTGTCCATTTCCATGCACTTGTAGATGCGAAGCCATGGCGTTTTTAATACTTGGTCGTGGTCGCTGATGCCCATCCTTACCGCATACCAGTCCAGCATGCCGAACAGACCAAAGCGCAGGGTATCTATGCCTGCTTCCTTCTCCAGTCTTGTTGGCTTCGCTGTGTCGGTGCTCTCGAAGAGTTTATTGATGCGCTCCACCTCTGATGTTACCCAGCCGATGAGCATAACGACATCAACCGCCCTAGCCTGCTCCACTTCCTTGTGGCTCAGACCGAGGACGGTTGTCACTATCTGATACAGACTTTCCTCGCTGTCTGATAGCTGAGAAAGGTCTATTAGCTGTCCGATGGATAGCTGGTTGAGATTGCCGGGCACTTGTTTTCCTCCGACAAATGCAGGTCGTGGCTGCTTGCCGATTTTGTAGCTGGTGTGCCGAGCAACTGCCAGCCAGTACTTGAATGTCGTGTTATTATCCATACGCTTTATATTTTTTGTCGTTATCTTTGCCTTAATACGTGCGCCCTAGCCGTTCCGTGGCTTGCTACGGATAACTTCTTCAAGGCTACGTATCGTATTGCGTCTATGCCGTGGTTAAATGCGTCTATAGGCTGGTTCGTTGTCTCTCCATCTCTTGACTTCTTCCACTTGTATTGCTGCATGTTCCCGATGATGCCGTGGCTGCGTCTGGTTATGTTGATGCGGAAACGCTTCAAGATGTCGATGCCGTTGTTGATGCTGTCCGCTCCCTTGGTGCTGCCGATTATCCACAGCCCTCGGTTGTGTATCTCCTGAATGCTCTTAGGCTCTGCCGAATCCGCAATGATAAGGTCTCGTTTCGTCCGTCCTTGTTCCTTGCATCGGTCTGCGATGTCATCGTTCGTCATTCCAGGCTGGTAGATTTCTTCGTCCACCCATAACTCTCCGTGCGCCAATATAACGTGCTCCAGCGCAGTTGGGTCGTTGGTGAATCCGAAGTCCATACCCCTGCATTCCATCTTCCACTCCTCCCTTGGTGGCAGCTTGTCAACGATGCCCCAGTTGGTGAAGATAAGCCCGGTTATCTTTCCGGTTAGTCCACGCGCATATACTCGCCACAATTCTGGGTCGTCAATCTCTTCAATCTTTTTATGCTCCTGCGCCGTGAGAAATCTGTTGTTTCGGTGGTCGCTCAGTATCAATCGGCAGTCATCCCTGCCGATGATGTTGTTGTGCACCCAGAAGCGTGCGCTTGGGTTGTAGTCTATGAATACCTGCTTACGTGTTCGGATGGCAAGCTGCCAGAACACTTCGTAGGGCACACCGTTCGCCTCGTTCACGAACAGGTAGTCACGCTTACCGTTCTTAGCATCCTGCGCATCTTGGTAACTCTTGAACTCGATGATTGAGCCGTTCTTTCCTCGGTAGCTGCTGTCGCTCTTGTTGTTCTTGAACCAGTCCAGCAACTCTGCCCTTGTGTGCAGGATGGTGTCGAGGTCTCGCATGGCTCCCACCTTTAGGTTCGGGAGGTCTTGACCGCACACCGTGATAATTGCCATCGGATGCTCAAAAGAAAGCACTATAAGACGCTGCATGATGGTGTATGTCTTCCCCGAGGACGTGCCTCCTTGGTTCACTAGGAACCTTGGCTTTACGTCCGCATTCGGGTCATACAGCTCACCAATAACGTCAAATAGTGCCATTCTTACAAACAATAAAACTTAAAACAAAATTATGGTAAAAAATTATTCTTTATCCAATCCTTCACGCTCGATTACTTCCTGCTCGCTGGATGCACACTGGTGTCCAGAGTTGATGTATCGTACCTCGATGCCGCCTTGGAAGCCTGCGTTCAGGTCGAGCACGACCTTATCCAGTCCGAGCAGCTTGCAAATCTGCGTTTCTGCCTTGATGATGATGTCGAGGTAGCGTGGTTCTCCGAATCCTCGCTTCTCGGCATCGTACATTATCGCCTTAACGGTCTCGATGGAAACCTGCCTCCCTCGCTCATCTAAGACTGGCTGTCCCTGCTGGGTCGCTGTCTTTTCGTGGTAGTCTTCCTTGGATTTCTCCCAGGCATCCCAGGCTTCACGTATTACCAGCTTCAACCTTGCCACCTCGCTGGTTATCTTTTCGTCTGTGTCGGTCAGTCTCTCTTCCCTCCACTCCTTCAATAGCCGCTGAATGTCGCAGTGCGCTTGATTGTATTTCGGTCTGTCGAGCCGTTTGCGAACCTCTGCCGTGATTTCTCGCTCCGTCCATCCTCTGCGGTATAGAGGTGCGATAATCTGCAGGCGGTTCTCGATGTCGATTTTCTGCGCTCGATGTTTGTTGTTATTACCTTGTGGCATACGATTCTTGATTTAAAATTTTGCTCCGTTGTACTTGTATACGATGTTTCCCTCGCTGTCTCGTTCGTCAGCTGGCAACATTGCCCCTTCGAACATCTTGTATGGCGAGTGCGCTGCCTGCGGATTGTTCCAGCACCACTTCATGTAGTCGGCTGCGCTCATCGTGTAATACTTCGAACTTTTCTCACGCGTTCCCATGTTCATCGCCTTATCCAGTTTCGCCCTCAAGAAAATCTCTGCATCCAGCTTGATGTCGCTCCACCTCACGTACCCTTTACGCTTGCAAATGTTCAATGCTTCGCAAAACTGTCCCCTGCTGTAGTTCCATGTTGGCGGCAATCCACAGCAACTTCCGTTGTGGCAAAGTTCCTTGAAGTGTGCGTCCGATACGTAAAAGCGCATTCCCAGCTGGTCGCACAGTGCCTTCATGTTATGGAAGAACGGTTCTTTAACCTTGCGGTTCAGTCTAAGATAGCCGGACTGTACGCTGTACTTCTTGTAGAATGCGAGAATGTCGAAACCTGCCATCTTGCTGATGGTAGGCAACAATTCCCTCAATGTCGGGCTTCTCGTTTCCAGGCAGAAGAATTCAGTGCTCAAAGCTGTAGCCCCTCTGTTGAATGCTTCCTTGATAAGGTCGAGGTACGTTGGCGTGCTCACTCCGATGATGAAGGGTCTCAGTCTAAGCGTTGCACCTCCTGCTCCTGCATTGGCGATGCGCTCGATGGCTTCAAGTCTTGCTTGTGGGCTTTCCACACCTCGCTCTATTACTCTAGCCTTCTCTGCATCGCTGGTGATGATTGAGAACTTGAAGTTCCAGTTCTTCTGCCCTCTGATCAAGTCCATGTATCGCTCATCCTTGGTGAACCATGCTCCCTTGGTCGAGAAGCAAAGCGGATAGTCTATATCCTTGAAAAAGCGCAAAAGTTCCAGTGTCGTTCCGTACTTCCGTTCGAAGTTGTCGAACTGGTCGCTCATGCTTCCCCACTGCATAACCTTGCGAGCCTTGATGTATGGCGCAAAGTCTCCACCGTGCTTGTCTGGGTCAATGAACATTCGTTTGATGCGCTCAACGCTCACGTCTTTAACCTCCTTGTGCAGGTATTCCTTTTTCTTGCTGCCAATACCTCGCTGGTTCTGAGCAAAGCAATACATACAGCCAAAGCTGCAATTATTGTAAGTGTCAAAAGCCATTGGCATTGAGCAGTCGGGAAACTCGTATGTTATTCTTGGCGTGTTGCCATAATGTTCTGCCATATCCTCATGAATTTATTTTGTTGATGATAAAGTCTGCGATTTGGTCTGCTGTCTGCTCCGTGGTGTCTATCGCTACAACGTCACACCCCGCAGTTTGCCATTTCTTTGCCGAATGTGCCGATTCTCGCTGTCCCCGGATAATATCCTTGCTCAACGTCTTGTTCGACCGTTCTGCGAGCCTTTTTTGGATTTCTTCGAGTGGTGCGTATAAGAAGATTACAATCTGTCTGTCCGCATTGAACATTGCGTGCGTCAAGTTCGGCCCCCAGCATTTTAGTCTCATCCCTTCGCAAATGATACAGTCGGTGCTCTCAAGTGCCTTCTTCACGATGTCACGAAGTATGGTCGTACCGTTCAGATTGTCAACACCTCCGTACTTAACATCGTATCGCCCTGCAAATGCAACTCCATCCCTGGTGCTGCTTATTCCGTTCGAATAGCTTTCGATTCCACCAAAGCTTTCTATCAGCTTTCGGACAACGGTGCTCTTTCCGCTGGCGTTGGTTCCAATTATGAAAACACAAGTCTTTCTCATATTCGAGTTATTTTTGTTAAATTTCGTCTCTGCCGGATTGAATTGTTCCGAGCGGAAGTTTATCCATTTCAAGAGTTTCTCCGACTTAAACGCGAAAATTCCGACTATTCGGGTTTTTCTTTGAGTTCTTCCACGTCAAAGTTGCGCTTCTCGATTGCGTCAAGTCCCAGCATATCTGCCACGGCTTGTGCGTCCTCGCTGCGGTATACGATGATGATGCGCTGTTCTTCGTCCTCTGCTGGTTCGTAGGTCGTGGCTTCCTGCTGGATTTCCCAGGGGTTCAATCCCCATCGCTGCATATCGTCCACATCAAATGCTCCCTTTAGCTTCTCTTCGTCCCAGCTGCCAAAATAGACGTTATCCTTGATGATGAACTCGTCCGTCTCTTCGTCGGATAGGCTGTCAGCAATAACGACCTCGACCTTTGGTTCTGCCTTCCACTTCTCCCAGTGGCTGCAAAGCTGCTGCTTCTCTCCATCGGTCAGTTTCACGGCAACGGCTTCAATCGCTCCCTTGATAGCTTCGTCTTCCATCTGCTCGATGTTGAGCAGGGCACGGAAGCGCATGTTACCTCCGAGGATAACTCGGTTCTCATTACAGACGATTGGTCTCATCTTTAACATCTTCGGAAACGTCAGAATACTCTCAACGAGTTTCTGCATCTGCTGTGGCTCAATGCTGCGTGGGTTGTCTTGGTTCTCCACCAGGTCGTGCAGGTTGATGTTCTCGATTTTATTCTTCTCCATTGTCTTCCTCCTTTCCTTCTTGTCTTGGTTTCAGTTCATCAAAGTTCCAGACGATGCGGTCAATATGATCAACTCCCAGAAGCTTGGCAAGGAATGGCTCATCGGCTGGCTTGTAGTGAATGATTAAGTTCTCACGTGGCAAAACGCCATCGCCCATTATCGTTGGCAAGTCGTCAGGGGTTAAGTCTTGCCCTTCGATTTCAGGAGGTAGTTCCCCTGCGAATGGGTCGCCTTCTTGGTCGTCCTTGTCTTTCTTCTTGCACTTGCTGGTGCTGCTTGCTTCCACTGGTGCTGGGTTCCAGACTGGCATACCCCAGTTCTGAAGCTGTGCGCTGTCCCATCGGTTCGCAAGGTCGTTGAAGTCCCAGTTGCCGAAGGATAGGTTGTCTTTAATCATGAACTCCTGCTTTTGTGCTTCTGTCAAGTCTGATGCGCTCACCACGGTAACTGTTGGCTGCTGCTGCCATCCCTGCCAATACTCCATCAATGCGGATTGCTCCTCATCGGAAAGACGCTGCTCTGCATCCAGCTTCACTTGAATGCCTGCTTCGTCCATCGTGACAATGTGCTGCAAGGCTTTCAGTCTCATGTTGCCACCCAATGCATGGAAGGTCTCATCAATAACAATCGGGCGCAGGGTCAACATTCGTGGGAACACGATGATGCTCTGCACAAGCTTCTGAAAGTTCGCTTGACTTATCTCTCTAGGGTTCGCTTCGTTCTCGCTGACCCTCGATAGTGCGATTTCTTCTGTTTTCATTTTCTTCTTGTTTTAAGTTCAAAATTCATGCTTATCTGATAAACACTGGCGCAAAGATACAACTTTTTTGCTTTAGTTGTTTGTTCTTTGCACACTTTTAACTTTTTCCAACACTTCGCTTTTATTTTATCCATCAAAGGCTCTGATGGTTTTCTGCAGGGTTGTCTGTGGCTTCTGCGGTTTAACTCTGACCGGGTATCCTGCGCACACCCATGCGAGGAGAAGTGCGTCTCTCTGGTCTTGGTTCATTCTCGGCATTTTCTCTCCTGCGCTTACAAAATAAGCAATTTCGTCTTGCGTGATTTTTCCGTCTTTACCCTTCCAGCACTTCTTCAGTGGCTTGATGATTTCGCAGGGGATATTGTAGTGTTTGCAGCACTCGACAATCAAGATTCCGGTCTGATGGTTCATTCCGGTAGAGCGTCCGATTGCTGCTGCCTTGACTGCTGTCATGAAACGATTAAGCACATGCCAGTTGCTTTTGTTGAGCCAGCCGCCTTCAATAACGACCTTAATCTTCTTGCAACTCTCGTTCATTGCCTTAAGGTAATCTATCAAAGCTGGGAAGTTCATTTTATAAGCGAGAAACTTCTTGTCGTCAAAGACTGCTCCAACTCCGCTTTCCTGATTGTCGGGGTCGATTCCGATTATAACTGTTCCTTTTTCCATTTTTTCTTTAAAGTAATTATTTTGTTTGAATTTCACGCATAAGCGTTTATTTTGTTTTGCTGGTGTAGTTTATTATCCAACACCCTTTACGTGCGCATATACGTGCGCACATGCGTTATTATCCCTATTTTTCCCCTACCCCTTTCTTTCCCTTCTTTTCGGTTGCGATAGAGAAAGCTGGCAGGGATTCCGGAAGTTGTGCCTGCGGGTGCAAAATAAATGAATAACAAAATGAATATGTTGCAGGGTTCTTCCTTCTTCCACCGCCAGCCGAATGAATAAAAGCATAATTTTCTAACGATTTCTTTCTCTTACTTCATGTACCACCTCGCTTTCTTTGTTTGTTGTCAGACTTCGGGAGATGCGTTTCCGGCTCTCATATCGTAATTTCAAGATGTTATAAGTTTATTTGTTTTGATATTAGAGCCTATCTCCTTCTGTCCTCGCTGGTTAAAAACTCTATTATTGAACTCACGACCGATTATTCTTTTTGTTTTCGAGCAGCCATGCCAGATGCGCTGCCTGCTGCGGATTCTTGAACATGGATAGAGCCTTCTCTACGTCCGGCTTCTTCCTCTCATGCATCGCTCTGTCGGCTACCCGGTTCTTCGTACCGTAGTTCCGGTAGTGCTTACTCCAGTACTCCTTTTGATACGCCCGGTATTTTTCCCGGTTTCTCTTTCGCCATTCCTTCGTGGCTCTGAGGATCTGTTCCCGGTGTTCCTGGTAGTACGTTCTGTTCTTCTCCCTTGTTGCGAAATCGCTCATTGCATTCACTTATTGCCTGATGTTCTACATATTGCTTGCGTGCCGGGCAGTATATGCCATTTATGCAGTTTCGCCCGGCATCGCAAGCCTTACATAATTCACTCGCCATACGTCCTAGAATGGCAGGTTCTCAATATCGTAGTCAGTGAAGGCAATATTCTCGTGCCCCTCGAATGGGATGCAGCATGCGAATCCCGATGGCTTTCCGCTTTTGATAGACAAGACTTCATATCTAAAATTCGCTCCCTCTCCACGGTCACGAACAAATAACGCTGGAATCCACTCGCATTCTTCTTCATCCCTTACCAGCACCTTGTCGAAGGTCTTGAAGGCTGGCTGCTCCTTCGCTTCCTTCTCTTTCTTCCAGATGGCATAATGCTTGTTGAACAGTTCGACTTCGTTCTCTGTCGCTTCTCGCAGTTCCTTGTTAACGCTGATACGCAGGTGGAAAGCTTGGTCGGTCACGAACTTCTCGTTCTCGATTTCGTACTGGTTGCCAAATGTCAGCGTGTCCTCGCTTTCGTTCTTAGCGATAAGTTCGCCTATGATTGTCAACTCTCCGTCCTCATCTTCCTCGTTGAAAACGTAGAGTTTGCCGATTTCAAACGCTGGCTTCAAGTCCACAATCTGTTTCTTTCCACTATCCCAGCGTTTGCCTTCCTTTGCGAGAGCATCAAAGAGTTGCTGTTTCTCGAAGTCAGTGGCTAAACGAAGACTTCTATTGCAACCAAAACTATATTCATTATAATGTACTTCATAATCTTTATATCTTACATTTATAAGAGCTTTGCTGACAATATTGTCTTTTATAGCAGCAATAAAAATTACCCTATCGTAATAATTATCTTCTTCCGCTACTACTATATCCCCATCCTTGAACTCTGACTGAGGTTTCTCTATCTCCAGAGTTTCACGGTTCAACTTGCCACCAAAACATTTATTGATGTTATTGATGTAGGTTTGAGCATCATCATCGCTGGCTTTCTCAAATACAGAAGTTTCCATTTGGAATACTTCTTCATTATAACATTCGTTCCAAAGATAATACTTGCCTCTGAATTTTGTGAAGGCATCATCCTCAAACTTTTCAAAGATAATATATACTTCTCTGTCTTTACTGACGAGCACGTCTCCCTTCTTCCAAGAGAATTTCTCCCAATCACGCATTTCCTTAGATGGGAAGATGATGCATTCTCCACCATCATACATTTTCCCATTTGGCTTGACCGAATGAGCATTAGTGTCTTCTGAAAAGAAGTATACTTTATCTTTGTGAACACCATTAAAACTAATATAGCCAAAAGTGTTACTATAAAATTTAAGTCCAACAGGCTTATCCTTCAGGATTTCCGATATATTAATATTCTGTTCCATTGTCTGAATGTTTTTATTGTTTGTTATTCTTGTTCTTTTTGTTGTGATTTTCAACTACCCTTATCATTTCATCGGTCACGGTCTCGATGAAGTCAAGGCAGGAAACCTGCGCTTTTGTGTAGGCATCTGCAACCTTCTTTGTCGGAAGCATTCTCAATGCCACGGCAGTAGCTTCTTGGTGCGTAAGCTGTAGTTCGAGGATGGATTGCAGGAAATCCAGGCTCACTGTCTATTCTCCTGCCAGTTCTGCAAGTCTCTTAGCCTTTTTCATTATCTCTACAGACCTGCGTTTCATTTTGTGCTTGAATTCTTCGTTTACTTCCATGTTCTGAATGTTTTTTATTGTTTACAACTTAACGTGTCCGAGTTTAAAATAAAGTTCCAACAGTTCCTGAGTATTGAGCCAGAAATCGGTGTTGCCAACGTATACGTGATGTCGGTGTTCGTCTGTGATGATTTCTATCTTTTTCATATTTTTTTTATTTAAAAAGTTCCTGCTGTGGATGAATGATGTCTGCCCGCTTCTTCTTTGCTGCCAAAGCCATCACCTTGGTTTCTTTGTTCTGTGGCTTTCTGCCCTCAAGCTTTCGTATGATGAAGGTGAGAGCGTCATACGTAGCCTGCATCTCCGTCTCGTAGAAGATTCCCGATTTGTCGTAGCGGCTCGGATAGGCTGCAGAATAATAAGTTCCGAAGTCGGAAAGGATAATGCAGTACCCCCATACCCAGCCGAACTGGGTGTTGGCGGTGGTTACCTTCCATCCGATGTTGTCTGCACCCTCTACGGAATACTCGATTACGTGCGGATTGGTGCAAACATCGTTGATGTTGTACTTGAAGCCTTCGTACTCTGCGACCGGCTTATTGGTGTCATCGCTGTTATCGGTCAGCCACTTGAACCAGTCGTCCGAGGTCTTGAAAACAAGCCCGGCGGCACGGCATTCGTGGAAAAACAACTCATTCATGGTCTTTAATCTCTTTAAAGTGAATATCGCTACATCTTGCACAAGGGCAAAATTCTGTCAACCCTTTAGTATCAAGAGCACATATATCGCAAGTATTCTGCTGTTCAGGTACATCATCATCCGACACTACTTTCAATAATCTACCGTTAACGTTCAGCAATGTGCCCGCCACAAAATCCTTGCGTATCTCGTTCGGTTCATTAATTACAATTACTTCTTTTTCCATATCTATCCCTCCTTGATGTACTCGGCAAGTGCTTCACGCTGCTCAGATGTCAGTGCGTCTGCGATGCGCTCGGCAATCTCTTTTTGGTCTGAACTGCTCATTCTCTCGAAGGTGTCGGTAATGATGTCGGCAGCAGTATCGTCTTCGAGATACCACATATTATCCTTTACCACATCCGCCCTTTCTTCTTCGCCCGGTAGGTTCCTGAACATGTCGACCAAAAATTCCTCCTGGTCTTTATCCGATAAATTGTTGAACATATCCTCAAGGTCGATGTCAATGCTCTGATTATTGTATTCTGCCATAATTCTTTTGTTTTAAGTGTTTAAAATCTGTTTGCCTTATAATTTACCGCCCGAAGCGTGAAAACGTCCCAGAGCGGCTGATTTTGCCCTCATTCGTTATTTTTCGGGCTTCCAGTCGATACCCAGCCGCTGCAGAACTCCCTTCTCGTAGTATCTTGTCAGCGAATCCTTGGCAGGCTTGTTGTTCGGGTTCTTCTTCAAGTCTGCAAGGTTCTGCTGGATTACCCACCGGAACTTGCTGTCTTGGCTCTGCTGGCTCGCTGGCTGCTGGTGCTTGGCTTGCTCGTAGAGTTCCCCGATGCTCGGTCTTGCCGTTGCCGCAGGATCCTGCGCCTTGACTGCTACCGATTGCGGCTGCTGGCTCGCTGGCTTGGTGTTGTCGTAGTTGCCCTCCAGCACCTTCGGGAAATACTTCCTTGTCATTACCCAGTCGTATGATGCCCAGGAATGCCCTGCGTTCAGATAGTCGCTAGCCATAGCCTTGTCGATGGCTAGGTAAATCTTGGAAATATCTCCCTTGCAGTCCTTGAGCCTTCCTCTGATTGCTTCCTTGCGGTTTTCCGTCATAAGCGTCAGCCTTCGCATTGCGCTGTTGGTCTTGTCGTGCTGCTCGTTCCAGTAGTCCTTGATGGCTGCGTAGTCGATTTCGCCTTTCTTGGATTTCTTTTTCTCAGAACTTTTTTGCGGTTCTTCTGCAGCGCAAACGTTTTTCTCGGAAAAACTTTGCATAGAAGCTTCTTTAGAAGGTTCTAATATATTTGTTTCTTTAGAAACATCATTATCATTATCATAAACATTATCATTATCATATTCATTATCATTATCATAAGGTGAACGTTCGTGCACGTTCGTGTTATTTTCGCACGTTCGTTCACGTTCGTGCACGTTCGTGTTACCTGCTTTTTCTCTTGCCTCTCGCTTTTTTCTTTCTCTTTCGAGTGCAATCTGTCTGTTTTTCTCGCACTTGGCTTGATATTTGTCTTGATTGCGCTCGATATTGTCTTTGATAAAAGCAAAAGCCATACGCACGACTGGTTCGAGATTTATAGTCTTTCCATCCCTTGCGTAGAGAAATATCGCTCTCGTCAGTTGCCCGAGTTGTTCATCGGTCAGCCCCTCGATAAGAGCGTAGTATGATGTGTATAAGATGAATGAATCGTTCATGATGCTTTATTCTGATAATGATAATTTCTTTTCCAGCTTCCGTTTGAGCACGGTAGCCATACGGATTTTATTCCGCTGGCTTGTGTCGGTCGGTGCTGTCATTTCCCCACCTAGGGAAATATAATTTTCCAGTTGGGAAATTATATTCCTTAGGTCGGTTTTTGATATAGGAATGCTAGCCATAAGCCCTGCCTTTACTTAATTAGCAATCTTCGTGCTCCCTGCACCTGCTTGATGTAGGCAGCGCATTCCTCGGGGTGGTCCGTCTGAAAAGCCTTTGCATCGAACTTCTCGCTTGCCTTCGGTGCTTTCCACGTTGCCAGCGTCTTGCCGTTTCCGTCCACGATGCTCTCTGCGTCCCCGAAGAACAGCTTCAAGTTGTCCTCGATCTCCTTCTGTCGGTTCTCCAGTGCCTTGCCCTTCTCCTTGATTTCCTTCAACTCGATGAGCATGTCCCCGATTTCGGCTGTGGCTTCAATCTCCTTTCCTGCCTTGTGCAGTGGAGACTTCAGGAGAACGTCTTGTGCGCTGTAGGCTGGCGGCTCTTGGTCGCCCACGATGTAGTCAAGCCAGAACTTGGTTATCTCGTCCCTCATCCATCCGAAGAACTCGGGGTCGAAATCGATGTCACGGTAGCCGAACTCCCTGCCTGCTGTCAGCCAGGCAAGTGCTCCATCCTTGTATTCTCCCACTCCGAGGTTCATCTGAAGCTGGCAGAACCAATGTTTCGGCAGGTCATCTGCATCTATCTGCATCTGCGTTGTCTTGCACTCGAGGATGCTCTTGCTCGCTTCGTTGTGCGTTGCCCCGGTTCTCCAGAAGGTGCGGTCTGGACTTACTCTCAGATACGGAGTATCGGTGTTCGTGATGGTGTAGTCGTCAGTCGATGCCTTGATGATGTGGCAGTGACTCTCTCGCTTGAAGAACTGCGCCACGGCATCCTCCAGCAGGTGTCCTGCAACCATCGCAAAGTTCTCAACCTTTGGTGGGTCGATGCCCTTCTTGCGTCTCCACAACTGGTATGGGGTCTCCCATGGGTTCAAGCCAAGAACTGTGCCTGCCTCTGATGCACCAATTCCCTTTGAGCGGTTCTGTAACCACTCCTCTCTGCTTTTGTATTTAATTATCTGTTTCATTGTCTTTTATTTTTATGTTTGCGGTATAATACATTTTCGCTGCTCCAATGATAAGCTGACGAACGAATTCATCCCTATTCATTGAATGCACAAGTCCACTTGCGAGGATATCGGCTTTTCCGGAATAGGCAATATGGAAATCGAAGCCTTTGCCACCTTCTTCGCTTACATCCCCATTGTCTTCTGCTGCAATCTGTAGAAAATTTCTTTCTTCCTCGTTTTCCTCGACCCATGTCTTGTATGCCTTGGCGGTTCTGTCAAAGTACTTGTCGATGGTGCTCTTGTGTCTCTGATTGTTTTCTTTTTCTGCCATAATTTTACTGAATGTTTAATAGTTGCCGCAGGTTCCCTATAATCTGGTCAGGTTCCCACCCTGAAGGTTGCCCTGCGACTAATTGGGAAACGCTATAACATTATAAACTAAACTACTTCTTCGCTGCTGTGCCAGTCTTGCCTTGGCTGCGGCTCATTGCCTTCTCTGCCTTCTTCTGTGCGCTCTCGGCTGCTGCCTGCGCCTGCTGTGCGATGGCTTCCTGCTGCTTTGGCTTTTTGAATGTATCCTCCACTGTGGTCGTACCTTCCTTGATGGCGTTGTACACACCAGCCAGCTTCTGAATGTCCTCTGCCGTTACTTCCTCGGCTGATTTCTTGCCCAGGTATTCCAGCAGCATAAGGTCTGTTACCTGGTACACTTGGAAGCAGGCTACGCAGCTCTTCCACTGGCTCTGTACGCCAGTCTGCTTGATGTGCTCAAGTGCCTTTGCCTGCACTTCCTTCACCACGCTTGCAATCAATACCTGCGGCACGACCTTGCAGATTGCGTTACGCTGGGCGATTGCCACAGCTGCATTGCCAACTACCACCTGCATGTCCTGCGAGAAGGTGTACCCCTTCGAGGTCAGAATGCTTCGCTTCACTTCGACAGAGTAGGCAACGTTGCTCTCGAGGTCGTGGCAGACGCCTTGTGCCGTGATGGTCTTTCCATCGTTTGCGATGATGCGACCCGCGATGCGCAGGTTCTTCCAACATGCAGAAATAATTTCTGTAAATCTCACGCTAGGACCCTCAATAACCGATACCTGACCATCCTTGCCCTTGCGCTCTAGGTGGTAGAAGCAGTTGTATGCTACATCATCGTCCATCGCTGCCAATGCTACCATATTCTGCTTGCACTGCATGATGTCTCGAGGGAACTTGTGCGCTGTGGCAATCTGTCCGTCAATCTCCGAGCGGTTGATAGCTTCCAGCATTTCTCCACCGCTTACTTGAATAATTTCATTTTCCATAATTCGTTCTTTTTATTGTTCAACATAATCTTTTAATTAACTCTAGTGGAAGGCTGGGGATTCGAACCCCAGTTGATTGCTATGCCACCCTTGCCTGCTGCTGGTGGATGCCCTTCCGTTGCAGGGCGCACGCTGTCGTTTCCGCATATTGCATGGTAAAAACAACTAATTTTAGATAACCTTGAAAAATGAGTTTTGCGTGCGCCCTTTGCCCTGCCGCTGCAGGGAGCCATATAATAATTGTTTAACATCGTAATCAAACCAGTTGAGCCATAAGGCTGTCGAGCCTGCTTTCCTCGAAGGCGTCCATCGGGTCTTGGTCTGCGTATTGGCTGTTCTCCTCCAGCCAGTCGTCCAGCACGTTCTGATAGTTAACGCAGCCCTCGATGGCTTCCTCCAGCCGCTCGCTGTCGTTGTTGCTATTCTTGTGCGTCACGACCGCTATGTTCCCGGTTCTGTCGCACCATACGCAGATATTGCCTGCCTTGGTTTTAATATCTACCCTTGCAACCGCTGGTCGCTGTGGATCACGGTCTAACTCCAGCCAGATGGCATCGTACATTGCCTCTTCGCATTGTTTGATAATTCTTGGTTCCATACGCTCTTACCGTCTGATTAAATAGTTAAAGAATGTCAGACGTGCGTCCGCAAGCGTCTGCTTGTTGAACTCGCTCATCGGGAGCACCGGAACTCCGTCCAGTGAAAGGCAAAGCATATTGTCGAGCTCCCTTACCTGAATGCGTCTTTCCGCTTCCTTCATGGTTGCCAGTCGCTTGTTGTCCTTTCGCTCCTGCTCCCACTTGGCGGTAAGCTGCTTCGCTTTTTCGTAGGCATTCATCATAGGGCAATCCTCCAGACTTTTTTAATCTCCTTGCCCTCGAAAACCTTGCGGTTGTCGATTCTGCGGAACTTGACCTTAATCTTACCAGCCTGCAACCATCTGCGAAGGGTGTTGCGATGGATGCCCAGCACCTTGCAGGTCTCTGTCATGGTGTATCTGCCTGCGTCAGCTACCTTTGGTTCTTCGTTCGTCATAACTAAGCCCTCCAAAAAATTAAAGTTACTAATACGATGGCAACTGCCAGGGATAATACTTCGTCACTTGTGATAATCTCGATAAACTTCTTCATACGCTCTGAATGTTTAAATTGGTTCTACTTGATTATTTGCGCACGGCTGCACGTCTCTTCTTTGGTGTTATCAATCCAGCCTTAATGAGGATAACACGCACGTTCTGCTGGGTGCAACCAACACGCTGTGAAACTGCGAGCATTATTCTGCTGTCTGAGGTCTCGGCAGGTGCCTTTGCTCGGAAATCTGCAAACATCGCTATGATGTTCTTCTTTCTTTCGTCCTGCTGCTTCTGCAACGGTGTCCGAAAATCATAATTAAAATTTTCTCCCATTTTATTTGTATTTTAAATTATTTTCTTTATCTTTGCAAATGAGTTTTTAAACTCGCTTTGAAATTCGAGTGCAAAAATAAAAAAAATATTTTGGAATATAAAATATTTAGAGGTGATTTTAATTTTATTTTAATATTATTTAATTTTGTTTTAATATGAACGGAGAAGAACTGAAACAATATATAAAGCGCTCGGGAATGTCCGTTGCTGCTGTTGCGGAGGAGTTAGGAACTAGTCCGCAGAACTTGAATGCGAAGTTTAATCGCAAGTCTATAAAGATAGATTTCTTTCAAAAGATAAAGGAAATCATCGACAAGTGTGCCCCTCCCCTACCAGCCGAGATGGAAGAGGCTGTTTTCGGTTCAAACGTCAATGGTTCGAACAGCTCCAATGTCTCCCAGTCAATAGGTAGTGATGCTGCCTTGGCTGCTGAAAATAAACTGCTGCGAGAACAGAATGAGTTCCTGCAAAGTCAAGTTAAAACGCTGCTTGCCATTGTGGGACAAAAATAATTTAGTAACTTTGCAGCGCAATGTGGATAGAAAAATTGGGCTCGTACTTCGTTGATGTGTCGAAATACATCTTGACTGGTGTCGTGATTAGTTCGCTATTCAAGGATTTCGAGGATAAAGTATTAATTTATATAGTTGGAATCGCCCTAGCCTTCCTCTGCCTGGTCGTGGGTCTCATACTCAGCAACAAAAAGGATGGAAAGGGCAAAAAGGAAAAGGAGAAATAAATTATGGGAGTATATTTAGCTTTCTTGTTCGTGGGAGTACCTTGTATGGTGTTCCTCGCATTCTGTCTCACTGGAAACGGCAAAAAATGGCTTAGACAAAATAACTTGCTTTAGCCTATGGATGCTTTTTTGTTATTTAACGTGATGGCATTGGGAATGACCATTGCATTCGGTATTTTCTTGAAATCAAAGAAAGGTCAGAAGTGGCTGCGTGAATTATAAGGTATGGTCAGTAAGTTAATTAAAGAGCACGACCGCAGGACGCTGCTTGCAACGTATCTGTACGGTGTTTCAAATCTGTTTATAAGCGGAACGGGCATTGGTGGGTTCTCACCATTGATTACTGGCGATGAGATAGGATTGTATAATATCCTTTTTATTGCCTTCGGTGTCATAGCGTCATTCGCCTTCGCTTATTTCGCTAATAATGTAATGAAGTATAATAATTCAAATGTTTAGATTATGGAACTAGCAACTTTATTTATGTTCATAGGTGCGGTTATCGGCACCAGTCTCGTAATTTGGTCTAAGACTAAATCGGGTCAGAAATGGCTGCGTGAACTTTAGTTCTCGCCCAGGTACAATATCAACTAAAATTCTAAGTAACGATGAAAGATGAGGATTTCATAGAGCGGAAGGAGAAGGTTCTTCTTGCCGCTCTCGGTAAAAGCTGGCTATGGAAAGCCAGCAGGTTGATAATAGGCATCATCCCTCCAGTGGGTGCGTTTGTGATGCTGGTGCACTGCACCCTGCTCTCGTTCGGCATTAGGGTAAAACTCACGGAGTGGATATTCGACTGCTCGCTCTTCGGCTTCATCGCCTGGATCATCGTCAGCCTTGCCTATGGCTTCTGCTGGGTTCATCGAGCGTTCTCTACCTACAGAGTGCTGATTTCGTTCTGCATCGACTTCCAGCGTTCCTTCGGGTTCGGTGTCTTGTGCCATCCGCTCCATCTGCTGATGGTCGCCCTAGGGCAGCTTCTCTTCTTCATCTTCATCAAGAAAAAGGCTTGGAATGAGTTCTACGAAAGAAATATTAATCATTTAAATAAATAGCGTATGGGAAGTTTCATTAATGGACTGGCAAAGGGTTTCGTTCGCTCTGCTGTCAATCAGGTAGGAAGGGATGCTGGTCGTGTTGTCAGCAATAATATCTATGGCGATGCTCACTCTATACCGCACCGGAATGTTTCTGCTGGTCGTGTTTCCAGCGTTGGAAAGGTAGAGGATGAAGGAATCCAGCCGATAGTCCCTTCTGTTGGTGCTGCTTGGTTTTGGGGTTTTGTTGGTTTCATGTTTAGTATCATCGGTGGAGTTGTCCTGCTGATTGTTGGCTACAGGAAGCTGAAAAATAAACATACCGCCTATGGCTGGCAGTATACATCGCAGGCGGTCTATGTCGCTGATGGTCGCTACAAGAGAGGGGAACGATACGATGGGCATCAATTGACTAGGCGCAAGGTTGAGGTTGAAGCTGATGATTACATAATAGCAAGAAACGAGAAGATAGCAAAGATTTATCTATACTTTGGCTTTGCTGCTGTTCTCGGATATATCCTTGTAATGTTAGTTATGCCGAATGTGCCGAATTGATTACCTTCTCGCCTACGAGGAATACCTGCCAGTGCTCACCCCTTCCGAGGTGGATGGGCTGCTGGCTTCTCGACCATCACTGGCTCAGTTGCAGGACTGGTCGCAAAGATTGAATAATCATCGGGCAAGGCTGGAAAACGTTTTCAGTCGAGCCTACAAAAAGATAAGATAAATATGGAAGATAAAAATCTGATGTCCGCTGATGTGGATATAGTAGTTCGCTTCTTCTCTGCCATCGACCGCCTGAAGGCTGATGGCTGCATAGGCGGTCTGAAGACAATAACCGACCGGTATGGCATCAACCGCTGGAACATCATGTCCCTGCGTGAAAAGCCTACCGAGTACTACGGTCGCTTTCGTCCGTCTTGGGTTCAGTTCCTAGTCCGTGACTACCACATCAACCCATACTGGCTGCTCCTTGGCTCGGGAGAGTTCTATGCGACTGGCTTCACGCCCGAAATCGTGAAAAACCTGAATAAAAACTGCACAAGAAAAAAGCAGTCTGCATAAGTTTTTAATTTTCAATTATTTAGAACATACGTTATGATTTTAAGTACCACTCCAACCATAGAAGGCCACCCTATCCGTGAATACCGTGGCGTAGTAACCGGCGAAACCATCATCGGTACCAACTTTGTAAAGGATTTCTTTGCCAGTGTCCGTGATGTAATCGGCGGCAGAAGCGGTTCTTACGAAAGCACCCTCCGCGAGGCTAAAGATACAGCCCTCAGAGAGATGGCCGACCGTGCCGCATCCCTGGGCTGCAACGCCATCGTGGGCATCGACCTGGATTACGAAACCGTAGGAAAAAGCGGCTCCATGCTGATGGTAACATGCAGCGGAACGGCGGTGATTATCTAAGTTGACTGGACAAAAGAACAAAACATGCTTGAAATGGGGCGGTAACTACCAAAAAAATCGAGTTACCGCCCTAGTTCAAGCATATTTTTTATCTATATAGTGTGGTGACATACACCTGATAAATGTCACCAACTTTCTTCTATTTCATTTATTCTATCACCCAATCCTCTATACTTCGCTGGTTTTCCGAGAAGTTAATACACACTTTCACAACCTTTCGCCCATCATCGGCAAAAGCCTTGGCATAGTTCTTATCGCTGATTTGCGCCATGGCGATGTCGGCAGACTTCTTATATTTCAACTCAAAGATAAAGATACTCTTATCCGTCTTGAGTACAAGGTCTATTCTTCCATCCGAAGTGGTATGCTCCACCTTCACATCTTCGCCAAGCATGGTGAAGATGGTGAATATTACGGCTTGATAGTGACGCTCATTATTGTTGATAATCGTATATGGGAACTTATCATAGAATGCCTTCAAGTGAGGCATAAAGGCACCCATGTCGTCATTGATGAGCACATTCTTGGAATAAGCATACACGATGGCATCATATCTGTTCATGTCTTGCGCAGAATAATACCAGACGAGACTTTCAGAGAAACCTTGTCTTACTTCTTGATTTGGGAAACAGAGATGATACAACTTGCCTTTCTTCTCATATCCTTTAATGGTAAGGTAGCCACTTTGGAAAAGGACAGGAATAGGATCAGCAAGCCTTTCCGTAGGTGTATCAAAACGTGATGCCTGTATCCACAGATCGTCCAGATTGAGCATATCCAAATTCTTCTGCTGCATCAGTTCTACCAGGAACGTAGGCGTACCAGATGTAAACCAATAGCTATTAAACTCCTTATCATCCAAAGCATTGATAATGCTGTAAGGATTGAAGATATCCTCGCTATTGATACTGAAATGGTAGCCATCATAATGCTGCTTGAGTTGCTGCAAGGTCTCCTCATAAGTGAGTCCATTATGCTCAGCCATCTCCTCGATACCCTCACGGAAATACTGAGTCAATTCACTCTTGGTTATACCACAACAGCTACCGTATTCATCCTTCAACGTGAGAATCTTGAGATTGTTCAACTCGCTAAAGATGCTGAGCTGGCTAAACTTGGAGATGCCTGTGATGAATACAAAGCGGATGTTTCCCTCTTGCTGCTTCAAGGGGCTGAAGAAATCTCGCATGATATTGCGGATGGTTTTCTGCAAGTCTTCGTCACTGACAGAATCATGCATAGGAGCATCATATTCGTCTATGAGAACAACAACTTGTTTACCTGTTTGAGCAGCTGCTGCAAGCAAGATGTTCTTAAGACGACCTCCAAAAGACTTCTCATCTATTGGATTAACTTTTAAACCATATTTTTTCTCTTCTACTTCTAGTATTCCGTTTAGAATTGAATATGTATTCTCCAAACTATAATATTTACCACAGCTCAGATCCAGGTGGATGACAGGATATGCCGTCCACTCCTTCTCCATCTGTTCGATGGCAAGGCCTTTAAACAGTTCTTTCTTACCCTCGAAATAAGCCTTGAGAGTAGATACAAACAAGGATTTTCCAAATCGACGTGGGCGACTCAGAAAATGAAATTTGGCATAATGAGCCAACTGATAGACGATAGCCGTCTTGTCAGCATAGAAGTAATTCCCCTTCACGATTTCGGAGAACGTTTGTATTCCCAAAGGATATCTCTTTGAAGCCATAATCTTACTCTTAATAATTAATGTACAAAGATACAGATAATATTTCAGAAAACAAGCATTTTTCTGATTATTAACAATATATCACTGCAAAAATAGAACCGCAATTCAACAAAACATGCTTGAAACGGGGCGATAAGGGCCTTAAAAAACGAGTTACCGTCTCTGTTCAAGCATATTTTTATCTAAAATCCTTTGCGGTATTCAATATCTTTGTAGCCAATTATCAGAGCCTTAGGGCTAATTGTTATCATAAAATAAGACTTTACAGACTAGACTACTAGAATCTATTTGAAGAAAAAAGGGAACGTTATGAAAAACCAACGTTCCCTATTTTTGTATATCAATAACCTGGGTTTTGATTCAAACTTGGATTCGCATTTATTTCATCTTGAGGAATAGGTAAAAGCAACTGATATTTTTCTAATCCGAGTTCTTTCATCGCCAAACCATTCCTTTTCAAGAAAGCAAAATAGTCTTGCAATTTAAGAGACTTCCTCAGTTGTTTAATTCCTTCAACAGAAACACTTGTTCCAGAAATACCATTCACATTATCTACTTCTGAAATATATTTTGAAGCCTTTGCATTGTTACCCAAGTGAATTTCGCATTCAGCATATAAAAGCTTGACATCCGTAGTAGTCATAATAGGTACTACCTTTTCAGGACTTCCGTCTACATTTACCCTAGAGTCTCTTGACTCATTGCCAACCTTCAAAGCCAATATTAAATCTTTGTTTTCAGATGTATATTTTGTTGGAACTTTTTCCATAGAGTATATATTTTTGTCAACAACTTGTTGGAGAAGATTACTAGCTGCAGCCCATTTTTGCTGATACATATATACTTTCGCCAAAAGAATACGAGCCACATCCTTCGATACAAACAAAGCATCATTGGCGTTGGTTGCAAAAGCTACACATTTCTTTTCATCCAAATTTCTTATTGCTTCTACCAGTTCTTCTTCCAGCATTTGTAGAATACTAGATTCGGATGTTCTTGGAACATAAGAATCTGCATAACCTTCAAAACCTGCATTAGGCACCACAACTACACCACCCCACCAAATCAACATTTGATAGTAGCACATATCTCGATAAACATTCAGATAAGGAGAATATACTGCCCTATACATGGCATCTGCTCTATACAATCTTGCAATCATATTCAGCGCTTGGTATGAGTTTATATAACAATTATGGATATTCGATTCACTGCTACGAATAGGAGCAACAAAACTAGGATCATTTATTATCTTTGTATAACGATAATTCATCTGAGCCTCAAGGGTTACAGCATTTGCCAAACTCTTCATAAATTCAGAAACACAACTGATGCCATCACTTCCGAGTCGAGGCACTATGATTTCTGCATTAGGATTAGCTTGCTGAGTTAAGTTCAAGCGAGCCACTACATTACCCATACCATCATATAAAGGAATTGAAACTGCTTGTTCCTTTCTAAAAGAGGCAGCCTTTACAACCACCTTTAAGATATTATTATTCAATTCTTTAGAATAGTTGATACAAGGTTCACTTCCACTTCCGGTCTCATAAATTTTCATTCCCAAAACAGAAGTCGAATTATCGTATATATCATCACCAGGAATACTTGGTCGCTCTAAGTAAACAGGTACAGTTGTATTTACCTTTACCTCATAGCTTCCACCTTCCATAGGTACATTGATATTATTTGTTTCCAAACTGACAGGATGATTTTCAGGCGCAATTTCATTTCCTGCAGTTCCATCTCCATCCCAATCGAAAAAATAGATAAGATTCTTAACGGCAACCTCTTTACCCATCTCTTGATAGCGTTTCTTGATATTCTCTGCTATTTGAGGCAATTTGCTTTCCAAAGAGAACATATCTTTACGAATTTGTAGTTTGGTAGTTTCTGAGAAATTACCATCCTCAGCAAACTCTTCTGAAAGTTGAGATAAATATTCAGTAATTTGTGCTTCAGAACGATTGTACAGAATTAAAGATGACACGGCAATAAGAGCTGCTGCTTCATCAGTACCAGAAGTAATCGAGAAATGATTAACATCAGTCTTGGCATACTTTTCGAGACCAAAAGTCTTGAGAACTTCTTCTTGTGCCTGATTGTTTGCTTCCTTAAATGACTTACCATCCTTAGCTACCAAATCCATAACTCTCTGATACTTAAGATGTGAAAGAATATTCAAATTCACATCAGCTGCATTTTGAAGATTAGCAACAGCATTTAAAGCCAAGGTTCCTTTAGAAAGTTCGCCAGTTACTTCATTAAAATAATATCCAGAAGCAGACAGTTTTACATAGGGAGACTTTAACAATTTAGATCCAAAAGTAAAAGTACCCTCATTATCTGTAATCGTAGAAGTAAAAGATTCACCTGTTTCATCTAGGTCAGCATCTAAAGGCTGCATTTGGATGGCTGTACCTCTAACAAAAGGACCTTTTTCTACTTTACCACCTACATTAAAATTAGTAGGAGTGTAACCATCCAGGTCGTCATTACTAGAACAAGACTGTAGCATTGCCATCATTCCTATGGTAACAACCACAACGGCTTTCTTTAAAATTACTTTCATAATCTCATTATTTATTAGTTAAACTTTCATATACAAGAAGCGTGGTCTACATATACCACACCTAACTTTGGAGGTCCTGAGAAAACCCTGAGATACAGATATAGTAATAGTAGCCCACGCTATGCGTGAGAACCACTATGCTACCATTGTATCTCTTTTTGAAAATTTCTCAGGTTTCCAAAGTTACAAGATAAGCATAACGCCTCTTTATATTCTAATATGTCTTGGAGATGGCATACACCAAATCCGCTTCAAAATTACAAAACTTTCCCGACATAGCCACAAGTTTTGGGGGAAAATTTGCATATAAGCCTCACTTTTCTTTCCTTTTTTCTATTTTTAATCACTTTTCTTCTATCTCAGCAGATATTTCGCAACCAAATCTCTGAGCATCGACTCCGAAAGATTGGATACTGAGCGTTGATAGCCGACTCTATGGAACTGATCTATCTATCATCGTTTTGTATGACGTATTCTCTGCGCTTTCTTCTCATCCTTTCTCATCAGATAAGGTGAAGGGGGTAGTTCTGGAAGCACATCATTGATGGCATCAATCTGCCCAACCACCTTCAGTAAGAGGAGAAAAGTGGCTAGCGAAAGATTGCTCGCAGTGCCATTCTCAAACTTATGGATGGTGGTCAAGCCAAGCCCAGTAAGCTCGGCTACCTCTTTCTGGGTGAGATTGCATCGCATTCTATATTCCTTGAATCTCATTCCCAACAAGCGTACCAACTCAGGAGTAGAATATTCATATAAATCTGCCATAATCTTCTATTAGTTTATCTATCACTATAATGATATTTACCTATCATATCAGCCTTTATCTTCAACATACTGATATTTACGGATGCAAATATAACAAAAAGAAATGAGACAGACAGGCTTTCAAGAGATTATTTTCTAACTTACTATTATTTTTTAGGAAAATGACATGTTTTTCCCTTTTGTTTATTCTCGCACATAAAAGTTTTTTTCGCGAAAAAAGTCTCAAAGTCTCATTTTTCAGCTAATTTACCACTTATATTACTGATATACAACACATTACAAGAATGATACTTTTCTGTTTATTTTACATAAAGTATCATCGAAGTATCATTATTTTTGGTAAGCGGCTCCGCGTTTATACCATTGTAGACTTCTCATTTATTCGTACCTTTGCACCATCATTTTAAAATCAAACAAATTATGACAGCAAACGAACGTTTTGAGAAGGCTTGGGGTTCCTTCTTAGTCTATCTGAATCGAAACCCCAAGGCTCAACTTACTCCTTTCTTGAAGGAAAGACATATAAATCATCGCACCATGATGAACTGGATGTGCGAAAAAGGATATTCAGTTTTACGTGCCAAGCAGGAAATCCGCCAAGCCCAGGAGGCAGCCCGCAGAGAAAAAGCAGAAGCATCTACATCAAGTACAGGCATGATGTTCGTGCCTATGGAACCTCCTACCATAGATCTTCCTATGGAAGACCTCCTTTATGGCATAAACATAACCTTTCCAAATGGAACTTTGGTTTCCGTTAAAAAAGGATGTGCCAAGTCTGTTATGGCGTTGATGAAACTTTATGAGAAGGAG
>ERZ840407.290-NODE-290-length-46434-cov-10.210699_pt1 | contig 46434 bp, 43 predicted proteins | sample MGYA00519877_ERZ840407 | MGnify/ENA primary metagenome ERZ840407 (study PRJEB31850, sample SAMEA3708875) | human gut metagenome | biome: human gut; feature: human-associated habitat; material: faeces | place: China | collected 2014 ...
CATCCGCAGAACATGCGGCGGCCCGCCAGCGTCATGTAGTTGCCTTCGAGCTGCGCCCCGCAGTGCGGGCAGCTAGTCGTACTCGGCATAGCCGTCGGCCTCCTTCCTCCGCTTCGGGCTGCGGTTCACGTAGTCCTCGAACTTCGGCGAGAACAGCGTGGAGGGCCGCAGGTACTTGGCCATCTTCGGGTCGCCCGCCCACTCGGCTGCCATCGTGTCGATGACGGCCAGGAAGTCGGGGAGGCGGTAGCCCTCGGCCCAGCGGGCGTGTATCAGCCTGCGGGTCTTGGCGCTGCTTGAGCGGTAGCGGGTGCCGGCTGCCTCGTTGAGCGCATGCACGATTTCGTCAAAGGGGATTAAGGGGTTATCTATATACTCAACCTCAACCTCAACCTCTGCATTGCCGCAACTCGATGCGCCTGCATGTGCATCCGCATCTGCTTGCGCATGTGCGACTGCATCTGTATCCGCATATGCTCCCGCATGTGCTTGCGCATCGGCTTGCGCCCGTGCCGCCGCATCGTCCACCGCGTCTTCCTTCCCCGGCCTGTTGCCCCAGCGGGCGTTGGCCGCCTTCCTTGCGCGCTCGCTCTTCTCGTCGCCCATGTCGAGCCTGCCCTTGAGCACCAGGAAGGTGGGCAGCCACGCGGGGCTGCCCTGCGGCTCCTTGCCCGTGAACCGGTACTCGACGATGGCGTAGATGAACGGCGCGCGCTGCTTCTCGGGCATGGCCTGCGCGGCCGCCCAGAAGTCGTCGTGTATAACCATGCCCATAGTGTCGCCGTCGCCTTCCCTAAAACGGGATATCCTCGTCGTACAGATCGGGCATGGCCTGCTGCTGCGGCATGGCCTGCTGCTGCGGCGCGTACGCCTGCTGAGTGGCCGGCTGCGGCGCGTAGGCGGGCTGCTGCGGCGCAGGTGCCGGGGCGGGGCGTCCCTGGCCGTACGTGCGGGCCTGCGGCGCTTGCGGGGCCGCCTGGGGCGCGTACTGCTGCGGCGCGTAGCCCTGCTGCTGTTGCTGGCCGCTCATGAACTCCAGCTCGTCGACCACGACCTCCAGCGCGCTGCGCTTCTGCCCGGTCTGCTGGTCGTTCCAGCTGCGGTAGCGCAGCTTGCCCTCGATGGCCACCTTGCTGCCTTTGGCGAGGTACTGCGCCAGCTTCTCGCCGCGGGTGCCGAACAGCGTGCAGTCCACGAAGTTCGGGTAGTCCTCCCACTGCCCGGTCTGCTGGTTCTTGCGGCGGTCGTTGACGGCCACGCCCATGGACAGCACGGACATGCCGCCAGACGTGGAGCGCAGCACGGGGTCGCGGGTCAGGTTGCCGGATATGCACACGCGGTTGATGCTCATAGATACCCTCCTTGGGTTACGTCCCCGCTGTTCCAGATGCGGGTGATCTGCGCGTCTACCATGCGGATGCGCAGCTTGATTACGTTGATGGCCTCCTGCGAGGCCTTGTAGATGGCCTCGGAGCAGTCGCGGCGGCGCTTGGCCTCCGCTATCTGCTCCTGGCCCCGGCACACGTCGCCGATGATGGTGACGGGCGTGCCCTTCTGGCGCTCGTTCAGGATGGCGATGCGCAGGGCCTTGCGGTACTCGGCCTCGTTCTCGGCGTACTGGCAGCCCGACTCCTTGCAGGTCTTCAGCTCGGCCTCCAGCCTGTCGGTCAGCTCGTCCAGCTCCTCGGTGAGCGCCTGCATCTACTCCACCTGCCAGTCGGGGCGCGGGCAGCACGGGCTGTTGGCCACGAACTCCATGTACTGCGGCATGCTGGCGAACTGGTAGCGCGCCCCGCAGCTGCGGCAGTGGGCCGTGAAGGGGCCGTCTGCGGGCGGCTGCTTCTCCTCGGGCGCGGGCTGCTCCTCCATGGCGTCGGGATCGCTCTGCCCGTCGATGGCGAACGCGCCGCACAGCGCGTACTTGCGGGCGTAGCTCGACGCCATGCCGGTCACCTGGGCGTCGTCCGAGCCCTTCTTGTGCTCGTCCTCGCGGGCGTAGGCGCTCACCTGCAGCAGGCCCTCGCCGCCCTCGGCGGGGAACACGCACGCCGTGGACTTCACGTAGTAGCGGTCGCCTATCTGCACCAGCTCGTCGGTCATGAAGAACGCCAGGCCCTCCTTGGCGCACGGCTCCTTCAGCGCGGCCACTATGTCCTCGTAGCTGCGGTAGCTGAACTTGCCGAAAGCGTTGTACTTGGCCTTGGGCACCACCACGGCGCGCTGCACGCGGGCAACGGCCGCCATGAGGTCGATGGACTGCTGTTCCTGGGTCATGCTAGTAGCCTCCGTTCATCCGCTCGTAAACCTGGCCCACCGTGCCGTGCATGATGGTGCCCACGACGCCCTGCGCCTTGAGGGCCGCCGCGACGCCCTGCATCTGCTCGCGCGTGGCGCACGGCACCACGACCGTCCACGGGTCGCCCGCCATGGCCACGGGTGCCGGTGCGGGCGGCGCTGGCGGCACCGGGGCGGGCATGGGCGCGGGCTGCGGCTCGGGCATCTGCTCAAGCGGCTGCGGGAACTCTGCGGGCTGGCATTCCGCGGGCCCGGGCACCGCTTCGGGTTCGGGTTCGGGCTCTTCCACGGGTTCCGGCTCCATGGCCGCCTTCAGCTCGGCGATGCGCCGGCGCTCCTCCTCGGCCTTGTGCGCCGCCGTTATGGCCGCGCCCAGGTCCAGGGTGGCGAACAGCTCGCGCTCGGCCTCGTCGTAGAACGGCTCGCCCTGGAACTGCGCCTTGAGGGTTTCCCAGTCCTGGGCCAGGCGCTCCACCTTGGCCTCCAGGGCCTTGAATGCCTTCACCTCGCCGAAGGTCTTGTTGGTCCACTGCTTCTCGTGGAAACGCTCATAGGGCACGACGGGGGCCAGCAGCCCGGCGAACTCCTCGTAGTGCTCCCGCAGCTTGGCGTACGCGCGCAGCTGGCGCTCCTCCTCGGCCTCGTCCAGCTGCGCCTTGATGCCGTCGGCTGCCTGCTTCGCGATGCCCGCCACGGCCTTGCACCTGTCCTCGAACGCGGCCAGGGGCTTCGTGTACTCGCGGCTCACGGCCTTGCGGCGCTCGTCTATCTCCTTGGCGATGCCGTTGAGGTAGGCGCGGTCGCGCTTGGCGGCCTTCACGTTCTCGTCCTTGCCCATGTCGTAGGTCGCGCCCTCGTAGTCGGCCACCAGCCTGCGCACGTGCGCCTCCAGGGCGTCGAAGTTGGCCTCGATCACGGCGGGGGAGTACGCCACGGTCAGCTCTGACGCCTCCTCGGGCTCGATGATCTCGGCCTCAACTGCTTCGCTCATTTACTCCTCGCTTCCCAGGCGCGCCATGCACGCCTCGTAGGTTTCCGTCTCGGCCGCGTTCGGCTCGTAGCCGTCGGCCTTCATGGCCTCGTAGATGATGGTCACGTTCTCGACCGTCGCTCGGTTGAAGCACACGGAGCTGCCGCCTTCCATGAGGCTCCAGGCCGTCAAGCCGCTCATGTTCCACGCTGCCCGCCAGCCCATGGCCACGGCCAGCTCGGTGGGCGTGCGGTCGATGGGTCGGCCCAGCAGCTCCTCGAACGATTCCACGGCCTCGGCCTCCATGGCGAACGCGGTCAGCGCCAGAGCCGTGCGGCGCATCGACTTGAGGTCGCCCGCGTGGGCGGCAAGCCACTCGCGGCGGGCCTTCGCGCCGTCCTCGTAGGCGGCCTGGAAGTCGGCCTTGCGCTGGGCTGCGGTCTGTGCGGCCTCGTCGGCCCCCTCGGCCACCGGCGCCAGCAGGGTCACGCCGAACGACGTTTCCTCGGCCAGAAGCCCCGCGCCCGCGTTGTCGGCCACGTAGGCGTCCAGCGCCGCCAGGTCGGGGCGGTAGTCGGAAAACGTGCGGCATGCGGCGAAGCCCTCGGGGCATTCGTCGACGAACTCGACGCCCGCGTCGGCAAGCACCGCCACCACCTCGGCGCGGTTGCGCCTCTGCTCGGCCTTGGCCTTCAGGCCCGCGTACACGCGCTGCCATTCGGACTGCTTGCAGTCGCGCAGCTCGGCCACGGCCTCGTCGTCGCCCTCGAACTCGGCGATGGCGGCCAGGCGGTCGAGCGTCATGTCGTAGGCGGCGTCCTGCACCCTGCGGGCGGCGCGGCGCGCCTTGGCCACGGTGCCCGCGTCGGTGCGGGCGGCCACGGCCACCTCCTCGTCGGGAATGTCGAGCGCCAGCATGGTCTGCACGCCGCGCGACTTCTCCTCGGCGGTCAGCCCCAGCTTGGCGTCGGTCTCCACCATGGCCTTGGCGGCCTCCACGCGCGCCAGCTCGGCGTCGTCCAGGTCGTCGTAGACCTCGGCGAGGAAACGCTCGGTGCCGATGGCCCTCATGGCGCGCACGCGGCACTCGCCGTCGATGATCCAGTAGATGCCGCCCTCCTTGTACAGGATGGGCTTCATGACGGGCTGGCCGGGGTTGAGGCGGTTGGCCTTGAACTGCGCGGCCAGGCCCGCGATGTGCTCGGCGCTCTCCCTGGTGGTGAAGTCGCGCGGGTTCATCGGCTCGCCGTCGGCGCGCTCGTAGGGGTACACGTCGCAGATCGCGACCTCCTCTAGCGATTGCATGCGCGGGCCTCCTCGTCTACGACCACGCGGCACTCCATGCCCACCAGGCGGGCGCGGCACGCCACGCGGGCCACCTCGCCCATGAGCGCGATGCGCTTGGTGGGCACGGGGCCGTTCTTGATTTGCGCGGCCATGCAGGCGGCCCCCATGTTGAACGCCTGGCGCATGGCGGCGTCGAAGCCGCCGTCGCCCGGCTCGGGCACGGGGACGGCGCGCTCGATGCGCTTCAGGATGCTGTCCACCGTCTTGTCCGCGACGGTCTTGCTGATGATTTCCGTGAGCATTTGGGTCTCCTAACTGGGAAAACTAAAAGTGATAAAAACTTTTCAGGATTTCGGAACTTTTTTCTCTATGCGCTCCTTGCGCTTCTGCGCCGCCTTGACCCTGCGGTACAGGTAACGGCACAGCCATCGCTCCATGGCCTCGTCGTGCGCCTCTGCTACCTTGTCGGCGGCGTAGCGGCTCATGCCCGAGGTGTCCGGGGCCTGCGGCATGGGGTCGGCGCGGCTCTCTCGGCCGCACTCGGTGCGCTCGTAGGTGCGGCGCTCCTCTGCGGTCAGCCTCGGCAGCAGCTCGGCTATGCGGGCCTCTATGGCCTCAAGCTGCTGCTGGCGTCTGCACGGTTCGCAGATGCCGTCCTTGCCGAGGGTCGCCCTGCGGCACCCGCACGACGGGCACAGCTCCAGGCGGTGGCGGTAGCAGCGCAGGGACACGTGGCCGCCGCTGGCGTTGATCAAGCGCCGCGCGTTATCCAACTGGTTCTTGGACAGCCGCAGCTCGCGGCGAATCTCGCGGGCGGGCACCTTTCCCGCCAGCTCGGCTATGCGGTCGAGGTCGGCCTTGCGCCACGCCCTGTGTGGCCTGCCCTTGTCTCGGCGGGTCACTCGTCGCTCACCTCCACGACCACGCGGGGGCGCGCCCTGTCGGTGAGCACCCTGTCGGGGCACTGCTCCACGTACTTGCGGGAGTCGTCCTTGATTACGCCCGCCGCCACCAGGCCGTCGAGCACGAACTTGCGCGCGAAGCCCACGTTGTCGGCGTCGCGGCGCATGTCGGGCTCGTAGAACGTGGTGCGCACGGTCACCCGGCGCTCGAAGCGCGGCGCGCGCTGCTGCATGGCCGCCGCCCTCACGCGTGCCGTCTCGCGCTTCTTCATGGCCGCCGCCTTGTAGCGGTTGGCGCGCTCGGCGCTGATGTAGTCGTTCAGGCTCGGCATTCGGCCTTCGACCGTGACGGTGCACCTCATTGCGCGCCCCTGTCGTAGATGCCCTGCGCCTCGGTCAGCGTGGAGGCGGCGAAAACGGCTGGGCCCACGATGGCCTCCCACGTGCCCACCAGGTCCACGGAGTCAACCGGCGTGCGGCGGAAGCTCACGGCGGCCAGCATGGAGGGGCGCTGCAGCACCATGTAGCGGGACAGCACGCTCCACAGGTTGTGGTCGCACTTGAGCTCGCTGGCCTCGCTCACGGTCATGCCGTTCTGGCACGCCAGGGTGTACACGTTGTCGCGCTGGATGACGTGGCCCTCCAGCATCAGGCGGTAGCAGATGCGGCGCAGCTTCGCCCATGTATCGGGGTTCGAGGCAACCCAGCCGCACGCCTTGGCCACGAGGGCCTGGGCCTTGGCGTCTACCTCGGCCATACTGTTGCCTCCAGCGCCCATGTGGCGGCGATGCACGCGCAGACGAACAGGGCGGCGAAAACGGCCTGCAGCCTCTCGCGGCGCTGCTCTGGTGTTACACTGGTCTCGGTTCGGAAGTGAACCGTTGCGGTGCGCGTCTTTCGCTTGCCGGCTGCGACGCGCACCCTCTTTCCCTTGATCTTTTCCATTCCTGGAACTTCCTCTCGTTCTCTGGGTCCTTGTAGAACTCGCGCATCATGGCGGCGCACTCGTCGCACATGGCGCGCTGTATCGGGGTCATTCGCCCGCGACGCCCGGCAGAAGCAGCGGGGCGTCCTCGTAGGCGACCTCACCGGTGTCCCTATCCACGAACATCACCTCCTGGTCGTCGTACACGTGGATGTTGAGCATCTGCCCCGTGAATTCCACCAGCTTGGGGATGAAGTCACGGAACTTCGGGTCCAGCTCAAACTGCAGCACGCACTTGCCGCTCTTCACGTTGAGGGCGGTGAACCCCCCCCCCCCCGTACGGTCACCTCGTTCAGCATGGCCTACTCCTTCTCGTCGTACGCGGTGTCGCGCGCGATGGTCTTGAAGTCGGTGCTCCAGCCCTTGCCGTTCACGCTGAACTGCACGGAGCTGTAGACGTTGAACTGCATGCCGCCGAGCTCGAACCAGGTCGTGCTCGCCTCCAGAAGCTCGATGCCGCTCGTCTGGAAGCCCCACATGGCCGCGATGCGGCGCTTGAGGCTGGCGTGCGTCTCCTCCATGCAGCCGTTCTCGGCCAGCTCGAAGCTGACGGCCACGCGCTTGCGGTCGTCGATGAGGTGGTCGAGCGTTTTGCCGATGATCTCGGCGACGAACTCGGGCTGGTGGCTCTTGGTGGTCATGGTGTGTCTCCTTTTCTGATAGGTAAATCTAATTACAGTTTGAAGCGAAAAAAATTTCTTCGGGTTTGTAGCCCAAGAAGTCGGCGGCCTTTTTAGCCGTCTCGATGCGCATACGGTCGGGGTGGTCTTCATAAACATCGTATGTAGGTCCTGAAATGCCCAGATGTTCAGCCATTGCCTTCTTGGTTACGCCCTTGCTCATGCGCGCCTGCTTGAGTGACTTCATACTCCCTCCTTTCTGTCCATAACTGTAATTAATCTTCAGAACACGGTCAAGATTAATTTTGGTAAAATTGAAAATAAATTTAAGTCCTGGAAGGAGTTAAGATGCCGATATCCGACAACATAAAGAAGTTACGGCAGATTTTCGACGTTACCCAGGATGAACTGGGTGAGATTGCAGGTGTGACAGGTAACGCCGTTTCGCAGTGGGAAAATGGCCGCTCCGAACCCCGTATGGGAGCTATTGAGCGCATGGCGGCCTGCTATCAGATTAGTAAGTCACACCTTATAGAAGACGGCGGAATGGATCAGATTGACCCCGTGACCAAAAAGCCCAAGGGCAGCCCCTATATGCCCGCCGGTGCCATGCCCGTGGTGGCCAGCAGCGCCACCGTGCCGCTGCTCACGCTCGGGCGCGTGCACGCCGGTGCGCTCGCCGACGAGGAGGAGATAGCGCACCGCGTTGAGGTGCCCGCCTCGGTGTGCGCCGGGCATCCGCGCGCGTTCGCCCTGGAGGTCGAGGGCGACTGCATGAACCGCGTCATACCCGAGGGCAGCCACGTGCTGGTCGACCCCGACCGCCAGCCCGCCAACGGGTCCATCGCCGTGGTGGAGACCGAGGACTACCGCGCGGTCATGCGCCGCTGGTACAAGGGCAGCACCAAGCTGATGCTGTCGGCGGATAGCTTCGAGGACTACGAGGACATGATTTTCGGCATGGACGACGGCCCCGTGCGCGTGATCGGCACGGTGGTGTGGTTCCAAGCCGCCAACGAGATGGAGTAGCCATGGGCTTGTTTGATTTCCTGCATGCGTCGAAAGCGGCGCGAGATGAAAAGCGCGCCATGCGCGAGTTCGCCGAGGAGAAACGAAAGGCGGAGCAAAAGCGCCGCGCAGAGGAAGAAGCCCAGCGCACCGAGGAAGCCCGCATCTTGCGTGAGCACGAGGTGCCGCCCGCCATGGCGTGTCCGGAATACGATTTGGGGCCGTTCCCGTTTGATAATAAGCCGTACCTATGCCATACGGTGGTCAAGTACGAGCGCGAGACCGGTCAGGTGTTTGCCGACGAACGCTTTTATTATGGCGATGCGGATGCGGTTGCGGCTGTGAAGGCGAACGTGGCGAAGCTGGAACACATGCTCACGCCCGCTGTCACAGGCGTGCCGTCATTGCCGAGTCTCCGCACGAACTTCGCGCGAATTGAATCCGTTGATTCGGTCGTGAAGGTCCCGGAAAACCGTGTGATGTTGAGCCTTCACCCGTTGACGAAGACGGGGAAAAACGCCAAGTACCCGGTGGAGGTCTTCTTCAACTCGTACGGCAAGAACGATAATGGCTCGCACGGCACCGTGTCGTACCTTCGCGACGGATCGATAGGGAAGGCCGTTATCCATTACTGGCGCAACCATGTGTACTATGGCGCGTATTTCAAGATTATCGACGGTGCTATAGCCTTGAATGTGCTGAATTACAGGGCAACGCCTAACGATGACCCCGTAGAGCTGTACAGGGCGTAGCCATGGGCGGACGTGCGGCGATATATGCCCGCTTCTCAAGCCACAACCAGCGCGGCGAGTCCATAGAGATACAGGTTGAGAAGTCGCGGGCGTACTGCGAGGCCAACGACCTGCGCGTGGTGGCCACGTACTGCGACTTCGCGCAGACGGGCACCAACACCGACCGCGCGGAGTTCCAGCGCATGATGGCAGACGCCAAGCGAGGGCTGTTCGACTTCGTGGTCATCTATAAGGTGACCCGCATCATGCGCAACCGCGACGAGATGGCCATGGCGCGCATCATGCTGCGCCGCTGCCGCGTCGAGATACTGTACGCGGGCGAGGACATTTCGGACGGCTCGGCGGGCGTGCTGCAGCTGGGCATGCTGGAGGTGCTGGCGGAGTACGAGAGCGCGCTCGACGGCGAGCGCATACGCGACGGCATACAGAAGAACGCCGAGCGGTGCATGGCCAACGGCTGCGTGCGCTACGGCTGGGACATAGTGGACGGGCGCTACGTGGTCAACGAGGAGGAGGCCGCCGCCATCCGCCTGGGCGTGCGCATGGTCTTGTCGGGCAAGTCGGTGGCCGACGTGGTGCGCGCCTGGGAGCCGTACCGCACCAAGCGCGGCGGCAAGTGGCGCTTCCAGACGGTGCGCCGCATACTGATGCGGCGGGAGAACGGCGGGGAGTACCGCTACGCGGGCGTGGTCGTGCCCGGCGGCATGCCCGCCATCGTTCCCATGGATGACGAGGAGAGGGTGATACGGATGCTTGAGGACTCGCACAGGCCCCGCGCCAAGACCGAAGCGTGGGACTTCCCGCTCACGGGCAAGCTCTACGACGGGCGAGACGGCGGGCTGATGACCGGCACCAGCGGAACGGGCAAGTCGGGCAGGCCCTATCACTACTACCGCTGCCGCAGCTGCGGGCGCACCGTGCGCCGCGATGTCGTGGAGAAGCGCGTGGCCGACGCCGTGCGCGAGGCCCTGGGCAGCGCCGACAGCCGCGAGCGCATCGCTCGCATGCTGGCCGACGCCGAGGAGGAGCGCGCCGACGAGAAGCCCTTGAGCGAGACCATAAAGGGCGAGCTGGCCAAGATCGAGACGGCGTTCTCCAACATATGGATGGCCATCGAGTCGGGCATCGCGCCGCCGGGCGGCAAGGAGCGCATAGACGCGCTGAAGCAGCGGCATGCGCTCCTCAAGGACGAGCTGCGCACGGCCGAGGCCCTTGAGGCCGCCCGCCTTGACTACGACCGCGCGCTGTTCTGGCTTGAGGGCATGGCCGCCGCCGAGGTGGACGACGCGCAGCTCCTGCGCACGTTCGTGGCGCGCGTGGTGCTGGGCGGCCCCGACGATGACGACGGCCTGCGCGTGGCGTTCACGTTTGACGATTCTGCTGGCTTGGGCGATAATCCGTCGCTGCCTGGCGCTATAGGTCCAGGTGGCGAGGTGTTCGACCGAATGAACGCCAGCTCCACCAATAGTTACAGGCAGGTAGATACTTATATCTACCCGCCTTTTTATTTCTAGTCCGTACCGCGGAGAATCGAACTCTATGCAGGGCGCGGGCGTTAAGCAAACGCAAAGCGTTTGTAGCGAGCGGGCGAGGACGCCGGCAGGCGGCCGAAGCCGGTGCGTATTTGCGAAGCAAATACGCGGATTCTCCGCGCAAAGCCTCGACTGGATATAGATTCGATGCCGACCGGATGACAGCCTGCCGTGTCCCGCGCGGACGGATCCCCTCCACCCGCGGAGAATCGAACTCTATGCAGGGCGCGGGCGTAAAGAAAACGCCTCAGTGACGCAGAGTGGGACGCGCTTTCCCAATGGCAGCCCAGGCGGAAAGCCCATCCCGGAATCCGCGCTCAGACTGGGACGTAGTTTCCGGATGACACATCAAGCGGAAACCGCATCCCGGAATCCGCGCTCAGAACGGGACGCGCTTTCCCAACGGCGGTCCAAACGGAAAGTTCATCCCGGAATCCCGCCTCAAACTGGGACGCACTTTCCGCTTCACCTGCCGCCTCGAAAAACCTGCGCGCCCTCCATTCCAAAACTGGGTAGAAGAAAGCCAAAACGCAATCGCAGGAGGTCAATATGACTGCAGAAGATAAGGCAAAGAACGTCGGCAAGGTCGCGCTCGTCTTGGAGGGTGGCAGTTTTCGTGGGCAGTTTACCGCCGGCGTGCTCGACGTTCTCATGGAGGCCGGTGTCGAAATTCCGGCAGTGTACGGCGTCTCGGCCGGTGCGCTCAATGGCGTCAACTACAAGTCGCACCAGATCGGTCGCACCAACCGAGTCAATTTGACCTTCTGCAACGACAGCCGCTACATGGGCGCCGCGTCGTTTGCGTCCACGGGTTCCATCGTGGGTTACGACTTTATCTTCAACGACGTCCAGGACCGCCTGGATCCTTTTGATAACGAGACGTTCGACGCGAGCCCCATCGAGATGTACGCCGTCGCGACGGACATGCTCTTTGGAACCGCTGCCTACCTGCCGGTCAAAAGCGCCGTGCTCGACCTCGACGCCGTGCGCGCCTCGACGTCGCTGCCGCTGGTGACGCCGCCGGTCGAGATTGACGGGCACAAATACGTCGACGGCGGCGTAGCCGATTCGGTTCCTATCGAGCATGTGCTGGAGGAGGCCGGCTTCGAGCGCGCGGTTGTCATTGTCACGCAGGACCGCTCGTACGAGAAAAAGCCCTACGAGTTTATGCCTGCCGCGCGCGCCCGCTATGCCGACTACCCCTACCTGCTCGAGGCTATCGAGACGCGCCACGACCGTTACAACATACAGCGCATGCACCTATGGAAGTATGAGCGCGAGGGCCGTGCGTTGGTCGTCGCTCCGCAAAAGCCGGTCGAGGTCGGCCATGTCGAGCACGATCCGGCAAAGCTTTTGGACCTGTATATCCAGGGCCGTCAGGAGGCAAAGCGCCTGCTCGCGGAAATCCAAGAGTTCGTTGAGCGCTAGCGACGGCGAACCCTCAAAAAATGACAACAGCTAAAGAGTTGGAAAAATCACGGCTCGTGGATGACATGTGCAGAAACTCTGGTCGGAGCCAAAATATCTGTTGACTCGTACGGCGAGCGGGGTAATATGGACGGGTTACTTGCAGAGCCCCGTGAATCTCTGTAACAACACGTACTGTACATGGAGGAGTCTAAGTGATTTCGAAATCGACTCACTACGCCAAGCAGGGCGAGGTCCAGCGCAACTGGGTTCTCGTCGACGCCGATGGTGCTGTCCTGGGCCGTCTTGCCACCCAGATCGCAATGATCCTGCGCGGTAAGAACAAGCCCCAGTTCACGCCCAACAGCGACTGCGGCGACTTCGTTGTCGTCATCAACGCCGATAAGGTCCAGCTTACCGGTAACAAGGCTGACACGAAGACCTATTATCGCCACAGCGGCTACAACGGCGGCCTCAAGGCTGAGAGCTTCCGCCAGGCTATGGAGAAGCACCCGGAGAAGGTCATCGAGCGCGCCGTTCGCGGTATGCTGCCCAAGACCACCCTCGGCCGTGCCCAGATGACCAAGCTTAAGGTCTACGCTGGTGCCGAGCATCCGCATGCTGCCCAGAACCCCACGAAGATTGAGCTGGAGGCTTAAAGATGGCTGAGAACACCGTTGTCTACCAGGGTACCGGCCGTCGTAAGAACGCCGTCGCCCGCGTCCGTCTCGTCCCCGGCACCGGCAAGGTGACCATCAACAAGCGTGACGCCGAGCAGTATTTCGGCCGTCATCAGCTCGTTGAGAACGCCCTTGCTCCCTTCAAGGTGACCGACACCGCCGGTCAGTTCGACGTTATCGCTCTGTGCGATGGCGGCGGCATCTCCGGTCAGTCCGGCGCTCTGCGCCTGGGCATCGCTCGCGCTCTTCTGAACGCTGGCGACTACCGTGCTGACCTCAAGAAGGCCGGTTTCCTTACGCGCGATGCTCGCGTGGTCGAGCGCAAGAAGTACGGCCTCAAGAAGGCCCGCCGCGCTCCCCAGTTCTCCAAGCGCTAAGGTTTTATCTCCTTTCGAGATACAATGTACAAGCGGGGCCTGCCGATTCCTCGGCGGGTCCCGCTTTTCTTTTTCGACTAGGGTGGGCGGTTGCATATCGCCTGCTAGGGAAGGAGCGATCCTATGCCCCAGAACATCTTCGGTACCGACGGCGTCCGTGGCGTCGCCAATGCCGACCTCTCGTGCGACCTCGCGTTTCGCCTGGGCCGCGCGGCGACCAAGTTCCTTGGTCCGGATATCTGCGTCGGCCGCGACACGCGTCTTTCGGGCACCATGCTCGAGAGCGCTCTGACCGCCGGCATTATGGCCGAGGGCGGCCGTCCGCACTGCTGCGGCGTTATCCCTACGCCGGCCGTGGCGCTGCTCACCGTCCAAAATGAGCTCGACGGTGGCATCGTCATCTCCGCTTCGCACAATCCGCCGGAGTTCAACGGCATCAAGTTCTTTAGCCGCAAGGGCATGAAGCTTCCCGACGCGGTCGAGGAAGAGATCAGCGCCTGGGTCATGTCCGAGGAAGCCATGGCTGCCGACACGCTGCCGACCGGTGCCGGCGTGGGCCACATCATCAAGATGAAAGACGCCCGCAAGGCATACGTCGACCACGCCATCGATACGCTTGATGGCCTGAGGCTCGATGGCCTGGTTGTTGCCGTCGACTGCGGCCACGGTGCTTCCTGCCAGACCACGCCCGCTGCGCTGCAGCGCCTGGGCGCCACGGTCCATGCCATCAACACCGATTACTGCGGCACCGACATTAACGTTGAGTGCGGCTCCACTCACCTTGAGCCCCTGCGCGAGCTCGTGCTGCGCACCCACGCCGATATCGGCTTGGCCCACGACGGCGACGCCGATCGCGTGCTGTTCGTGGACAGCGAGGGCAACGAGATCGATGGTGACTACATCCTGGCCATCTGCGGCTCCGACCTGGCTGCCCGCGGCAAGCTCGCCAACTCCGAGATCGTCTCGACCGTTATGTGCAACCTGGGCTTCTCCATTGCCATGAAGGAGCAGGGCTTTGAGATGGTCCAGACTGCCGTGGGCGACCGCTATGTTCTTGAGCGTATGCTCGCGGACGGCGCCGTCATCGGCGGCGAACAGTCCGGCCACATCATCTTCCTGGAGCACAACACCACCGGTGACGGCCTGGTGACGGCTCTGCAGCTGCTGGCCGTGCTCAAGCGCACCGGTCGTACCCTCACCGATCTTGCCGGCATCATGAAGAAGTACCCGCAGGTACTCGTCAACGTGCATTCCGACAACAAGGCCGGCCTGGACGATTGCCAGCCCATTTGGGACGCCGTCGCTGCCGCCGAGAAGGAGCTTGACGGCCGCGGCCGCATTCTGGTGCGCCCGAGCGGTACCGAGCCGCTGGTTCGCGTTATGGCCGAGGCGGAGACGCACGAGCTCACTCAGCGTGTTGTCGACGACATCGTCGAGGTTGTCAAGCGCGAACTTCCCTAATGGTCAATAACGGGTGCCAAGTGGTAAACTGTTAACGCTATTGTGATTGATTGGTATGTCCGAGGGGGAGCATGTTCACTAAAGTCCTAAGGTCTTTTGGTATGCGTGGTCGAGTCCTTACGTTGGATGCTCCCATCTCGGGCGATGTCATTCCGTTGTCCGAGGTCAATGACCAGACGTTTGCCACCGGCCTTTTGGGGCAGGGTGTGGCGATTCAGCCTACCGGCACGCGCGTGATTGCGCCGGCAGACGCCAAGGTCGAGGCCATTTTTCCCACGGGACACGCCGTTGCACTCAACACGGTCGATGGCCTAGACGTGCTCATCCACGTTGGTTTGGATACTGTTCAGCTTGAGGGCAAGCATTTTAACGTGCATGCACAGGTGGGTGATGTCGTCCATAAGGGCGACGTGCTCATCGAGTTCGATCGCGAGGCAATTGCTGCCGAGGGTTACGATGTGACGGTTCCTATCTTGGTGTGCAACTCCGTTGAGTTCTCGAGCATCAAGGGCTCCATTGGCGAGCATGTCGAGGAGATGGACCAACTTATCGTCGCTCGCGAGCGCTAGTGCGTGCGCTCGGCCTTTAGCCTACAATTCAAACACGTTTACGGAGGGCGCCCTTGAAAGAGGACGCCCTCCGTGGCAAGATGAAAACTGTCCGAGGCTAAAAGGCTTCGGGTCACCGTGGACGGGCAGGGGCCTCGACGCGGGTAGACACGAGACATATACATTACGCGACCTCGCCCTGGTGGCCGCACACGTTTGTTGCGGCCGACGCGGGCCGCGGGCAAGTGCTTGTAAGGGGAGCCTTGCCTCTCTTGTACGAGAAAGGACGCGTAATGAAGATCATTAAAGCTAAAGACTACGAGGATATGAGCCGCAAGGCCGCCAATATCATCTCGGCCCAGGTTATCCTCAAGCCCGATTGCGTGCTGGGTCTTGCCACCGGCTCCACCCCGATTGGCGCCTACAAGCAGCTCGCCGCTTGGTACGAGAAGGGTGACGTCGACTTTGCCGAGGTCAGCACCTACAACCTCGACGAGTATCGTGGCCTTTCGCACGACGATCCCCAGAGCTACCACTACTTTATGCGTGAGAACTTCTTCGATCACATTAATATCGACCTGAACAACACGCATGTGCCCGATGGCTCCAATCCCGACGCTGCCGCTGCCTGCTCTGAGTACGACAAGATCGTCGCTGCTGCCGGTTACCCTGATCTGCAGCTGCTCGGCATCGGTAACAACGGTCACATTGGCTTCAACGAGCCCGATGACCACTTCTCCAAGGGTACGCACTGTGTCGACCTTACCGAGAGCACTATTCAGGCCAACAGCCGCCTGTTCGACAGTATCGACGACGTGCCTCGTCAGGCCTATACCATGGGCACTCAGACCATCATGTATGCCCGCATGATCCTGGTCGTCGCCAACGGCGAGGCCAAGGCGCAGGCCGTGCATGACATGTGCTATGGTCCGGTTACCCCCGAGTGCCCTGCCTCGATCCTGCAACTGCACACCAACTGTGTTGTCGTTGCCGACGAGGCCGCCCTTTCGCTCTGCGAGTAGCGATAGCCTATCACCTCGACATAGCTTTGCCGAAGGCCTCCGCTTTGCGGGGGCCTTTTTGCTGAGCGCGCGCCGTGTGCTTGACGAAAATCTTGCCGCGAACTTGACGGGTGCCGGATGTCAAACAGCTTGATTCATTCCATACCAGATTCTATGCAAAAATGCCACTAAAAGGTCGTAGACGGTAGCGGGTGCTAGGCGAGTTGAATGACATGGCTGAACCTTGTTCATTTGCGTTACACTGCCGCTTGGATGGGACAAGCTGACAAGCTCATTTACCTGCTTAAAGACCGATTAGTCGGGGGATTAATAACAATCGGCCCTCGCTGTACAAAAACTTGCCGCTTGCGTACCAAAAGACAACCTCAAACACAAGGTCGCTCTATTCATAGCGCGGCTTGTATGGTCTTGCGGTTACAGTGTCCATACGGTCGAGTTGAGGAGCGGGCATGGTAAACGATTTGAGCAGTATAGACGACCTCGAGCTGATGCCGCTGGGCGGAGGCTATATGGTGCGACGCGAACGCTTGATGAATGAGCTTCTCGCCAAGGGCCGAAAGGCCGGCATCGTGGTTCTCTATGCGCCCGACGGGTTTGGGAAGACCTCGGTGCTGCTGCAGTACACCCATGAGGTTAAATGCGACCCGACGCGAGGCCCTGTGCGGATTATCGAGGCCGATCGCGCCACTGGGCGCGAGGTGTTTATGCAGCTCGAGGTGGTTACCGAAGAACTCAAAGACAAACCGCACTCCCTTATCGCGATTGATAATGTGCCAAACCTCGATCAGCACGATACCGAAGACCTCATCGACAGGATTCGCGGCCTGCGCGCTATGGGGGTAGGGGTCTTTATCTCCTGCCGTCCTTCAAATCGTCAACTGATTCATGGGCTGGGCGATTCGGTTAAGATCAATGCGCAGATGCTCAAGGTGCATGCCTATGAGTATTCGGCGTGGGCATCGGCGTTTTCGATCAGCACATCGCTCGACTTTTATCAGCTCACGCAGGGCGTGCCCGAGCTCGTTTCGGCATTGCAGACGGGTCTGTATGGCCAAGGCGACGTAGCCGGTCTGCTCGAAAACGAGATTGTCAACGTATATGGCGCGGCACTTGTCGATCTGGCTTCGCTCGACAATAATGCGCTGTTTTGCGTGGCATGTCTCATGATTTTGATGGGCGAGGGCAATATCGCAGAACTCGAGGCTTGCGGGGTGAGGCTGTCGATGGTCGACCAGTCCTACTTTGTACGCGACTACCCGATCTTTGGCTTGGACCCCGCCGAGCGGAGTTTTACGTGTCTGGGCACGGAGGATAACGGACGCTTGCGCTTGCGTAAGTTGGTGGCCGAGGTTCGCCCCGAACTTGTTCCGAGGGCGGCCCGGATTTTGCTTAAGGCGGGTAGATGCGATGCGGCGATGGGCCTGGCGGACGCCTTTTTGGACCGTGATGCGGTCCTTGAACTTGCTGGGCAGTATGGGGTCGATCTGGCTCTGACGGGGCACGGGGCCGATATCTGCCGAGCAGCGCTGGGCACGATCGATGCCGAGGATCCGGCTCCAGAGCCAACGCCTGCCGAGGCGCTTGGCGTATATCTGGCAGCGGTCAGCGTGTCCAATACAAAGCTCGCTCGCTATATGGCATCGGTCATCGAGCGCGGGGGCGAACGGGCGGCCTGCGAAATAGACCCTGTTTCATGGAGGGTGGCCCAGACACTGACGGCTGTTTGCTATGGGGACAACGGGCTTGGGCTTCCTACGAACCTGGCCGTGCCAGAAATCGAGACATCCCATACCGCACTCGATATGTTGTCCGCACATATCGAGGTAAAGCGCTGCCTGACCGAGCGGGGAGATGACGGCGGCGTTCTACAGCAGCTCAAAACGAGCAAGGCCTACGACTGTGAGCTCGACATCGCGGGGATTGTTATACGGGCCGATAGCATGCTGGTGGAGCTTTTTGACGGGTCGTTTGCGGGAACCGACGAGCGCGACGACGAGATGACGGTGGTGCGGGAGGCGCTCGACGTACGTGGGCTTAAGGCGATGGCTATCTGGGTGCGCATGGTGTTGGCGGCACGGCGGCTCCTTTCCGGCCTGCCGGTAACCGACGACGCGGCATTCAACGAGCTCGATCGTTTTGCCGTGCGCATGCGCGACAACCAGATTCAGCTGTTTGGCCTGTTGCTAGAAGGCTGGCAGTCGCTGGCAGAGGGACGGCCGGTTAATGCAAAGTTTCGTGCGGTCCAAGTGCTCAAACTTGCCGAGGAGTCGATTGCGTACATGCGCGATAACGCATTGCTGCTGGAGCGCGCGGCGTATCTGCGTAACACCTCGATGGTTTCGGTGCGCGAGGAAGCGGAGTTGCTCGATATAAGCCAGACGCAGGTTGGTGGAGCGGAGGCCTGGATGGTGGCGCTGCATTTGGCCTGTGCGGGCCGAGACAGCGATCTTGCGGCCTGGATGTCCATGAATCGTGCGGGGATTCTGGAGCCATCGTATCGGCTCTTTGCGCGCCTTGCCATGCATTGTCTGGGCGAGCCGGCGACCAGGATTCGCAAGAAGCTTCCCGTGCGCGAGCTGTCGCGGTACTCGCTGCGCGATGATCTGGAAGGGGAGGGCGAGCGCTTATTTCAGGCCGGCGAGGTTGAAGCCGTTGATACCATCGACCATATCGAGATTCGCATGTTTGGTGCGTTTCGCGCCGAACGCGACGGGTTTCCCATCACGGACAAAATGTGGCGCCGCAAGAAGGCGGCGACACTTGCCGAGCGGCTTGCGCTGGGCATGGATGCGCTCGTCGATCGTGAGACGCTGGCTATGGAGCTGTGGCCCCATGCCGAGTTCAATAGCGCCCGCAACAACCTGTACTCGACGATATCGCGCTTGCGGTCGGCTTTGGGACCGACGCCGGATGGCAAGTCGTGTGTGCTCATCCAAAATGAATGCATCGGACTCAACGGCGACTACGTCAAGACCGATGTACGGCTGTTTGACCAGATAAGCCGCGAGGTTTTGGGAAATCGAACGGGTGCGCGCGGGCCCCATTTAGTTGAGCTGTGCCTTAAGATTGAGCAGCTTTATGCCGGACCGCTGTATGTTCCCAATGGCTGTAATCCCACCTACTTTTTGCGTATGCGACGCATTATGCAGTCAAAGTATATCGATTGCATGATTAAGGGAGCAAATGCCGCTCTAGAAGAAAACGACCTGCAGTCGGCGATTTGGCTGGCGGAGTCGGGTCTTCGACAGGAAACGGCGCGTGAGGATATGGTGCGCTGCGCCATGCGTGTCTACAGTGCGGCGGGGCGGCGGCGCGATATCGTCGAGCTGTACAGCGGGCATATGCACCATCTGAGGGAGCAGGTCAATGGCGTGCCCGAGCCCGAGACGCGGCGTCTATACGAGCGCTTGGTGGAGGGGCGGCTCAATCGCGTGCTGGTCGAGCGATAAAAACGGGCGCCCGAAGTACTTGGACACCCGTAAGCTCGCTATGTGTTGGCTCGCCGATCATTGGCTCTTAGACGAGCTTGATCTTCTCGATGTCCTTGCGCGAGGACTCGCGATACAGCGAGAACTTGCGGCCGATAACCTGAACGACCTCGGCGTGGCAACGCTCGGCGAGCTCCTCGGCGGCCTCGCGGGCGGAAAGACTGGAGCCATCGAGCACGGAGCACTTAACGAGCTCGTGCTTCTCCAGGTAGGCGACCGTCTGCTCGACGGTGCCCTCGTTAATATCGGACTTGCCGATGATGATGGCGGGGTTGAGGTGATGGGCCATGCTGCGAAGCTGCTTGACCTGGGCTCCTGTCAGTGCCATGGGTTCTCGCTTTCTATGTATGGGGCGCCCCGCGACGGGGCCTTAATCTACGTGAGCTGTCCCACGATAGCGCAGGAACGGCGCGGTGTGGAGCGTGTTTGCCCAGTTCAAAAAGAATGCGGATGCCGAGTGAGTGGGCGGCGCGGGCTGCGAACAGGCTATGAGCTGGGCGCAGAGACTGGCTCCCATGCAATAAATGCCCAACGGACCTTGCGGACGTGGTCGAGCATGTAGCGTCCCTGCGGCACACCCTTGGAGCCCGGCTCACCGGCATGGGGGTTCTCGATCATGTGCTGGGCGATGTAATCGCGCAGGCGGTCGATCTTATCCTCGTTGCCATGTTCGAGCATACGGGAAAAATCCGCCACACCTGCCTCAAGGCTATCGAAGGTGTCGCGTCGAGGCGATTCAAAGTATGTAACCTGCGGCAGGGCACCCATCTGAATGAGGATGTTGAAGGCGTACACAAAGCCATTGCTGCAGGTAACCGAGGCACCAATGGCGTTCATCAAGTGCAGATCATAGCGCGGGCTGGAGTTAGCGACCATCGTGACAGCACAACGACGACGAGCCGTACGGTCGAGCTTGGCAAGCGCACCTTTTAGATTGGTCGTCGTAACCGACCGACTGGCAAAGGCAACATCCACCGCTTTCGCGACCGGTCCAACCAAATCCCAATCATCATCCCAAGCAAGCTCAAGCGGCGTAATAAGATCCTCGAGTCCGTAATACTCAATGCCAGCATCAAGGGTGCCCAGCATGGCAGGGGAGAAATCAGCCGCAATCACAGGATGCCCAGCCTGAGCAAGCGGAATAGCAATCGACCCAGCCCCACACCCCATATCAAGCGCCGACTCACCAGGCTTTAACGCCAACAGCTTTATAAAATCCCGGGCATACGGAGCGGTCTCAAGCGGCCGAAAATGCCGAGCCCTTTTATCCCACTCAAAAGAATCATCAGCCCGCCGCCGACCAGCCTGCATCTGCATCCACTCCAGATTCCAATCTGTGGAAAGCAGCTCAGAGCGAGCATCCCCATCAACCACGGGCCAACCTCCTAGCAACAAAAAAGCGACTCCTCCCAAAAGAAGAGCCGCAACCAGCATATATCAGAAAGAACCGATCCAACGCCAAACCGCCATACCAGCAAAGTAGGGCAGAAGCGAAGCGACTGCCAAAGGGACAGAACCCAACCGAGGGCCCGTTGTGCGGGAGCCCCGGGGAGGGCAAATATATAAGGTCGATCGCGAGTTCCGCACGAGCCGGAGAGCACTTAATGTGCTCTCCGTGCGAGCCAGGACTGTCCGAGCAGGCGACCTTATATATTTGCCCTCCCCGGGGCTCCTCGCCCGAACCCCTCAGCTAGTTCTTCAGCGAGTTCAGCGGTGCCGGGAAGCGTCCACCGCGATGGGCAAGCACGGTGCCGGCGTTGGGGTTCACCGGCATGATGGGTGCACGGCCAAACAGGCCGCCGTACTCGACGCAGTCGCCCACGCCCTTGCCGATGGCGGGAATCACGCGCACGGCCGTGGTCTTGTTGTTGATGACGCCGATGGCCATCTCGTCGGCGATAATGCCGGCGATGGTCTCGACCGGGGTGTCGCCGGGGATGGCGATCATGTCCAGGCCAACGGAGCACACGCAGGTCATGGCCTCGAGCTTCTCGAGCGAAAGCGCACCGGCCTCGACGGCGGCGATCATGCCGGCATCCTCGGACACGGGGATAAAGGCGCCGGAGAGACCACCCACGCTGGAGCTGGCCATGACGCCGCCCTTCTTGACGGCATCGTTGAGCATGGCGAGCGCGCAGGTCGTGCCCGGGCCACCGCAGGTGCCCACGCCGATGATCTCGAGGATGCGCGCGACGGAGTCGCCGATGGCGGGCGTGGGAGCCAGCGACAGGTCGACGATGCCCTTCTCGACACCCAGGCGATGGGCGGCCTCGCGACTCATGAGCTCGCCGGCACGGGTGATCTTAAAGGCGGTCTGCTTGATCTTCTCGGCGACTTCCATCATCGATGCGGAATCGGGCAGCGTCTCCAGGGCTGCGGCCATAACGCCGGGGCCCGAGACGCCTACGTTGATGACGGCGTCGGCCTCGCCACCGCCGTGGACGGCGCCCGCCATAAACGGGGAGTCCTCGACCATGTTGGCAAAGCAGACAAACTTGGAAGCGCCGACGGAATCCTGGTCGGCCGTGAGTCTAGCGGCATCGATGATGGTCTGGGCCGCCATAAGCACGGCGTCCATGTTGATGCCAGCGCGCAGGCTAGCAACATTGACGCTGGAGCAGACGCGGCTGGTGGTAGCGAGCGCCTGGGGGATGGACTGGATAACGCGGCGATCGGCGTCGCCGATGCCCTTCTGGACGAGTGCGGAGAAGCCGCCCAGGTAGTCGATGCCGAGCGTCTCGGCCGCGCGGTCGAGGGCGTGCGCGATAGGGGTGAGGTCCTCATCCTTGCAGCACGCGGCGATCTGCGCCACCGGGGTGACGGAAACGCGCTTGTTGACGATGGGGATACCGTACTCGCGCTCGAGGTTCTCGGCGGTCTCGACCAGATGCTCAGCCGTGTGCGTCACATGGTCGTAGATCTTCGTGCACATGCGGTCGAGGTTCTCGTCACCGCAACCCATGAGCGAAACACCCATGGTGATGGTCCTGATGTCGAGGTTCTGCTCCTCAACCATGCCGCGGGTTTCCGCGATTTCTGCGGGCGTGATCGCCATCCTTGCGCTCCTATCTGCCAAAACGAGCATAGTCTTATCTATTCTAACGTGCCGCACGTGCCAAGTGGCGCGTGCGGCACGTTTTGGTGCTCGGTTGTTTCCGTTGTGTTACTTCCCAAAGACCTCTTCGGCGATACGAGCGCTCTCGGCGGCGTCCTTGGCGTAGTAGTCCGCACCGATCTGCTTGGCGTATTCGGGGGTGAGTACGGCGCCGCCCACGATGATCTTGACGCCCGGAACCTCGGCATGGAGCAACTTGATGGTCTCTTCCATGGCGACGACGGTGGTAGTCATAAGCGCCGAGAGGCCAACGAGCTTGATGTCGCGCTCCTGTACAGTCTTGAGCACCTCTTGCGGGTCGACGTCGCGGCCTAGGTCAAAGACGGTATAGCCGTAGTTATCGAGCAGCATCTTGACGATGTTCTTACCGATGTCGTGGATGTCGCCCTTGACGGTGGCCACGCAGATTTTGCCCTTGTCGGCAATCTCGCCGGCGGGCATCAGGCGCTTGATGGTGTCGAAGCCCACGCGCGCGGCCTCGGCCGAGGCCATGAGCTGCGGCAAGAAGAACTTACCCTGGTCAAAGAGGACGCCAACCTCGTCGAGGGCGGGGATAAAGTGATTGTTGATGAGGTCCATGGCGTCGTGGTCTGCCAGCAGGCGCTCGGTCTCGGCAGCGATCTCGCCTTTGCGGCCCGAGACGACCATGCGACGAATCGGGTCGTCGTTGCCGTCGGTGCCGGCGGTGCCAGCAGCGGGCACGGTGTCGGTCGATGCGGCCTGAGCTGCTGCCGGGTTTGCGGCAATCTTGTACGGATCGGTCCAGCCGGCGTAGCGCTCGATGTATCCGGTCGAGCCCTCGTCCTCAACGCTCAGGACGCGATAGCTGTAGACGGTATCCATAAAGCGCTTGGAGCCCGGGTTCATGATGGGGGCGTCCAGGCCCGCGCCAAAAGCGGCAGCCAAAAAGACTGAGCCCAGCAGCGGGCGGGCAGGCAGGCCAAAGCTGATGTTCGATACGCCGAGCGCGCATTTGACGCCCAGACGCTCCTTGCACAGGGACATGGCGCGTAGGATCTGCTCGGCCTGGCGTTGATTGGTCGAGGCGGTCATGACCAGGCAGTCGATGAGGATACGGTCCGGGCCGATGCCGTAGCGGGCGGCCTCGGCCACGATGCGTTCGGCGATGGCAAAGCGGGCCTCGGCGGTATCGGGGATGCCGCCTTCGTCGAGCGTAAGGCCGACAACGTTGGTGCCGTAGTGGGCGACCAGCGGAAAGATCTCATCCATGATCTTTTGCTTGCCATTGACCGAGTTGATGATGGGCTTGCCAGCGTAGCGGCGCACGGCGGCCTCGACGGCTGCGGGGTCGGTGGAGTCAATCTGCAACGGCAACAGCGTGGAGCCCTGGAGCTGTTCGGTCGCCTGTTGGATGATCTTGACCTCGTCGATCTCGGGCAGGCCCACGTTGACGTCCAGGATGTCGGCGCCCTGTTCCTGCTGGCTGATGCCCTGGCTCACGACGTAGTCCAGGTCGCCGTCGCGCAGGGCCTGCTGCAGGCGCTTTTTGCCGGTGGGGTTGATGCGCTCGCCGATGACGGCAATCTTATGGCCGTCGCAGGGAAGGTCCACGACCGTCTGGGCGCTCGTGACCGACATACTGGGCTTGCGATGGCGTGGGCTGGGCGTGTGGTTGTCAATAAGCGTGCGTAGGGCCGCCATGTGCGCCGGCGTGGTGCCGCAGCAGCCGCCCACGACGCTTACGCCGTCCTCAATCATACCGGCGACGGCCACGGCGTACTCGGGCGCCTGGATATCAAAGACGGTGTTGCCGTCGTCGTCCACGTGGGGCAGTCCTGCGTTGGCCTGCACCATAACGGGCTTGTCCGTAACGGTGAGCATGCGAGCGGCGAGTCCTCGGAGCTCGGCCGGTCCCTGGCTGCAGTTGATGCCCAAAACGTCGGCGCCGATGGCATCGAGCGTGATGGCGGCAACCTCGGGACTCGTGCCCAGGAAGGTGCGACCGTCTTCCTCAAAGGTCATGGTGGCAAAGACGGGCAGATCGGAGTTCTCGCGGCAGGCGAGGACGGCCGCCTTGATCTCGGCCAGGTCGGTCATGGTTTCGATAATAAAGAGGTCCACGCCCGCATTGACGCCGGCGCGCACTTCCTCGGCAAAGAGGTCATAGGCCTCGTCGAAGCTGAGGGTGCCCAGGGGGCGAAGCAGCGCACCGATGGGGCCGATGTCGCCGGCGACGTAATGGGCACCGGCCGCGCGGGCACAGGCGGCAGCGGCGGCAAAGACATCTGCCACGGTAGCGGCGCCATCGAGCTTGTGGGCGTTGGCGCCAAAGGTGTTGGCGGTGATCACGTCGCAGCCGGCCTCGACGTACTGTCGCTGAATGTCGGTAATGACCTGGGGCTCCTCAAAGTTGAGCAGCTCGGGCAGAGCGCCGGCCTTCATGCCGGCCGCCTGCAGCATGGTGCCCATGCCGCCGTCGAACAGCAGGTGTCCCGTGCCCTCGATGGCGGCGCGCAGGCGATCGTCCTTAACGCGAAGGTCGTCGATCGTGCGCGTCTTGTATGCAGCGCCATTGCGGCGTGCGGCATCAACGGGCGCCGCCAGCGCGGCGCCGTCCAGATCGTGAGTGATAAGCGGAGTAAACATCGATGAGCTCCTAATGGCTGGAATAGCAGGTGGTGTGGGCGGCGCGGAAGCGACAGTGCTCGCGCATGCGGCAGATATTGCAGGTGGGGCGGCTCTGGGCGTCGTGGACCTCGCCGTCGAACAGACCGATCACCGCGGTCACGCTCTTGGTGGGCATGAGCAGGCTGGTGGGTGTGACGGTAAGCCCGATGAGTCGCGTGGCGTTGAGTGCAGCCACGATTGAGCGCTGGGCCGTAAGCGGACAGTCGCCGTAGCCGGGACTGAAGCGCCAGTTACCGGCGAGTCCGTGTGCGGCGGCCGCAGCCTTGACCTGCTGGTCCATCTGCTCGACGGCGGCTTCTACATAGGCGGAGCATGCGGCGTCGAGCACGGCTCCCTCCAGGGGCTGCTGGGCTCCCGTGGTGCGCAGACGACGCTCGGCGTCCATGCCGAGGGTGCAGGCCATCAGCGCGGCCATGCGGGCGTCCTTGAGATGTCGATAGATGTCGCGACCGCGCAGCTCAACGTTGGTGCCGACCAGACGGATGCAAGGCTCTCCCTGCTCGTCCACGCCCGTGGCATCGACGGTAAACACGCGCCGCACGCCGCGGGGCTCAATGTCCAGCTCAAGGCGCTCGACCACAAGCTCAATACGTCGTGACAGCTCGGGCTCAATCTGCTGGCCGCCGTAACCCAGATACCGCAGCATCTCGGCACGGTCGACACGGGGATGGTGCGCAGCATCGACACGGTAAAGCGCCGGCGACGCAAAGTCGGCCGGCACTTCGACAGCGGTTGTATCGATGTGCGGTTTTTCCATTACCCCAGGCGCTCCATAATAGTCGCGGCGATCGCAGGACGATTCATAGTGTACAGGTGCAGACCGGCGGCGCCGTGCTCCTTAAGGTCGCAAAGCTGACGGGCGGCATAATCTACACCGGCTGCCTGCAGGCTCTCGGGGTCGTTCTCGTACTTGGCGAGAATCTTGATGACGGGGGAGGGCAGCGACGCGCCGCACATAAAGACCATGCGGCTGATCTGCGACTTGCCCATAAACGGCATGATGCCCGCGGTAATGGGCACGGTGATGCCGGCCTTGTCGGCAAGCTCGCGGAAGCGATAGAAGCACTCGTTATCAAAGAAGAGCTGCGTCACAAAGAAGCTCGCGCCGGCGTCTTGCTTTTGCTTGAGGTGCTCGACCGAGAGGTTGAGATCCTCGCAGGCAATGTGGCCCTCGGGGTAGGCTGCGGCGCCCACACAAAAGCCGGCGTCGACGAGCTCGGGGATGAGGTCGCGGGCGTAGGCGTAGTCCGAGGCGGGCTTGTCGTCCTCGGTCGCGCCGGCAGGGAGATCGCCACGCAGGGCCAGGATGTTTTCCACGCCGGCGGTGCGGTACTCATCGATCTTGGCGGCGATATCGGCGTGGGTACGGCCCACACAGGTGAGGTGCGCCACCGAGGGCGTATCGAATTCGCTCGTAATCATATGCGCGATGGGGGCGGTGGTGGCACCGTTGCCCGAGCCGCCAGCGGAACAAGTGACCGAGACAAAGCTCGGCGAAAGCTTGCACAGATTGCCTGCCACCTCGCGAGCCGTGTTGAGGGTAAGCTCGCCCTTGGGCGGGAACATCTCAAACGAAACGGGTGCGGTGCCCTGGGATGCTGCCTGCTTAAAAACCTCGTCGACGCGCATATCGTGCTCCTTTAGATACGTAATAGTGTGATGTGTTGTAAGGATTCTACAGCACCACTGTGTCACGGTGGAGTTTCACTCGCTATTCGGGGATACCAATCAAAGATGCCTTGCTATCGACATTCCCTATAGCAGAGCGGTCAATCTAGGATGGGGCTATAAAGACTGGTATCTGATGCGAAATACCAGTTAATAGAGCCCCATCCCAAATTGACTACCCTTAAACCATGGGGAGAGGTCTGCAATTTATACAGTTGATTGGCTGTTGAGGGCGGCAACGCCGCCGCGATGCGGTAACCTCATTGATTGGTTTCGTGACAGCAACATAACGGTAATGTTGCGGAAACACGACGAGCCTAATCTATGACTCGTTCGTTAGTAATCAACACCGCTTCTCACGCGGTGCCGATACGAAGGGAGTTCCGTATGGCCGAACTTACTGACCGCTTCGGGACCATGGTGTTCTCTGAGGAAGTCATGAAGGACTACCTCCCCAAGGACATTTGGAAGCGCCTTGCTGCAACCCTCGAGGACGGTGAGCCGCTCGACCTGGATGTGGCCAACGCCGTTGCCCACGCCATGAAGGTCTGGGCCATCTCCAAGGGCGCGACGCACTACGCGCACTGGTTCCAGCCGCTTTCGGGCATTACTTCCGAGAAGCACGACAGCTTCCTCGAGCCCAACCACGACGGCACCGCCATTACCAAGTTTACGGGCAAGAACCTCATCCAGGGCGAGCCGGACGCCTCCAGCTTCCCCAACGGCGGCCTGCGTGCCACCTTCGAGGCCCGTGGCTACACCGCTTGGGATCCCACCAGCCCCGCATTCATTAAGGACGATGTCCTGTGCATCCCCACGGCTTTTTGCTCCTACACGGGCGAGGCCCTGGACAAGAAGACTCCGCTGCTGCGCTCCATGACCGCACTCTCGCGTGAGTCCAAGCGCGTTTTGGCGCTGTTTGGCAAGACCCCCAAGAAGGTCGTTCCTTCCGTGGGCGATGAGCAGGAGTACTTCCTGATCAAGAAGGACGCTTACCGCAAGCGCAGGGACCTGGTCATCACCGGGCGCACCCTCTTTGGCGCTGCTCCCTGCAAGGGCCAGGAGCTCGAGGAGCACTACTTTGGCGCTATCCGCCCCACCGTCTCGTCCTATATGAAGGACCTGGACGATGAACTGTGGGCGCTTGGCATTCCTGCCAAGACCAAGCACAACGAGGTCGCTCCCTGCCAGCATGAGCTCGCCCCTGTCTACGGCGAGGTCAACGAGGCCATCGACCAGAATCTGGTCATGATGGAGAAGATGAAGCTCATCGCCTCCCGTCACGACTTGGTCTGCCTGCTGCACGAGAAGCCCTTTGAGGGCATCAACGGTTCGGGCAAGCACAACAACTGGTCGCTTGGCACCGAGTCCGAGAACCTGCTCGACCCGGGCGACACCCCGCTCGACAACCTGCAGTTCATCGTCTTCCTCACCGCGGTGATCGAGGCCGTCGATAACTATCAGGAACTCCTGCGTGCCTCCGTTGCCTCGGCCGGCAACGATCATCGTCTGGGCGCCAACGAGGCTCCTCCGGCGATTATGTCCATCTTCCTGGGCGACCAGCTTACCGAGGTTGTCGAGAAGATCATCGATGGCAAGGCTTCCGTCCATGCCACGCGCGGCGTGCTTGACTTGGGCGCCGATACCCTGCCCAAACTGATGCAGGACAACACCGACCGCAACCGCACCTCCCCGTTCGCCTTCACCGGCAACAAGTTCGAGTTCCGTGCCTGCGGCTCCGAGCAAAACGTTTCCGACTCCAACCTGGTGCTCGATGCCGCCGTTGCCAAGTCGCTCAAGTCCTTCGCCGATGCGCTCGAGGGTACGCCCGAGGATAAGTTCCAGGACGCCGCGCTCGAGTACTGCAAGAAGGTGCTGACCGATCACCAGCGCATCCTGTTCTCCGGCGACGGTTACTCCGACGAGTGGCCCATCGAGGCCGAGAAGCGCGGCCTTGCCAACAACAAGACCACGGCCGACGCTCTTCCCGCCTTTGTTTCCGATAAGGCCATTGCGCTCTTTGAGGAGACGGGTGTCCTGACCAAGGCCGAGGCCCAGTGCCGCTATGACTGCAAGCTCGAGAAGTACAACAAGCTCATGAACATCGAGGCTACCACGATGGTTCGCGAGGCGCGTCGTACCTATCGCCCGGTCATTACCGCCTATGCCACCAAGGTCGCTAAGGGCCTTGAGGCTATCCGTGCCGCCGGCGCCGATGCTGCCATGCAGTGCGAGCAGAACACGCTCAACAAGCTCTGCAACGGCATCACCGCCATCAACGACTCCATCAAGGCGCTCGACGCCGTACATCAGAAGGCCGAGGCTCTCGATGGCCAGGAGCAGGCCAACGTGTACGCGCACGAGGTCGTTCCCGCTATGGATACGCTGCGTGCCGCCGTGGACGCCATGGAGGAGATCGTGGCCGCCGACTACTGGCCGGTCCCGACCTACGACGACATCCTGTTCTACGTGTAGAGCGTAACTGACATATCGTCACGGTATTGAGCCGGGGTCCGCATCGCGCGGGCCCCGGCTATTTGTTTGCGAAGGACGCTTTGGATCCCGCTTTGCAACTGATTCGCCCACACAATAAGGGGTCGTGGGCAAAAAACGTCAAATATGAGTACTGTCACAAGCCCTGTAGCATTATCTTTTTGCAAAATATGCAGTGTTACGCAACATATGTCCAAGTACTTAGCTGATAAATGCCTGCAATTCCTCCGTCGTAGGACGCCTTGTGTCCAAATCGCCTTCTGATGGCATGAAATCGCTGTTACTAAATTGGTAACAGTACTCATATTTGCTATTTTTTGTCCACGGGCCCTTGGATGACAGTGTGATTTTATGCCTTCGGGGTTCGAATCCCGGCGTATGGGTAGCAAAAAGCCCGCTACCGAATTGGTAACGGGCTTCACAGATTCTGTGGTGCCCCCAGCGGGATGTCCGCGTGCGGCTGGCGCCGCCCGCTTTCGCTGCGTCGCTCCGCTCCTTGCGTGCTGCGCTGGAAAACGCTTACGCGTTTCCTCAGCTCCGCACCCTGTCGGGTTCGAATCCCGGCGTTGGGGTAGCAAAAAGCCCATCACCGCGGGGGTAACGGGCTTCTCGTTTCAAATGGTGCCCCCAGCGGGATTCGAACCCGCGATATCCACCTTGAAAGGGTGGCGTCCTTGGCCGCTAGACGATGGGGACAGCGGGAAAGAGTATAGCAGACTTTTTTGCCGGCGCGTATATCGTTGGCAAACTGGAAAACCACCACAAAGGTACCTGTCCCCTTTGTGGTGGTGGGGTGCTAGGGGAGGAGCTTCATGGCGGCGTCGTGGGCGGCGTGCTCGTAGGCGTCGTCGAGGGGTTTGAGCGGCAACAGGGCGGCGGCCTGTGCGTCGCCACGGCGTTCGAGGGCGTGGGCGATGAGCCAGTCGGCGAGTTCGGGGTTCTTGGGCAGCGCCGGGCCATGCAGGTACGTGCCGATGACACCCTTGTAGATGAGACCCTCAAAGCCATCGTCGCCGTTGTTGCCGGTGCCCGTGACGACGGACGTTCCGAGCGGCGTGGCATCGGCGTCCAAAAGCGTGCGGCCACCGTGGTTCTCGAATCCCACAAAGGGCTCGGGTGCCAGGTCGGTCTTGACGGCGACGTTGCCGATCAGGCGGTCGGAGCCGCGTACGGTCTCGGCGGCAATGACGCCCAGGCCCTCGATGCGATTTTCGCCCATATAGTACGAACGGCCGAGCAGCTGATAGCTGCCGCAGATGGCGAGCAGCGAACCGCCGTCCTCAACATAGGCTGCGACCTTGTCTTTTTGGGCGAGCAGCTCGTGTGCCACGGCTAGCTGGTCGCGATCGGATCCGCCGCCCATCATGACGATATCGGCATCATGCAGATCGAGCACCTCGCCCATGCGGACCTCATCCACGCGAACGGGGATGCCGCGCCAGGCGCAGCGGCGCTCGAGGGCGATGACGTTGCCGCCGTCGCCATAGAGGTTGAGGGCATCGGGATACAGGTAGACGATGCGCAGCGGGCGCGAGAGCTCGACTGGCGCGATACCGACAGGAAGAGCGCTGCCGTCGGCGCGGACTGCGGCGCGGGCGGCAACCGTGGCTGCATCGGCACCCTTCAGCCCGTCGAGTTCTTTGACCAGCGGCGGGAAGGCCGTGTAGTTGGCGACGGCGTAGAAGGTGTCATCGGCGGCCTCGTCTGCCATGGCGCCAATTGCCTGCGCGACGTCCGAGATAATGGCGGCGTCGATGCCGGCGTACTTGAGGCGCACCTGCATATCGTGTGCACGCGTGCCGCCGGCAAAGGCGACAAGCCCCGGGGTATCGGCGATGCGCTCGAAGTCGACGTCGTAGATCCACGAGACATCGTGGCCGTCGGCGTCGTTGTCATTGAGGAAGAAAGCGCAGAGTCTGCCGCCTGCCGTCTTGATGGACTGGATTTGTCGATCGAAGCCTACGGGATTCTTGGCCAGGTTGGCCTCGACGGTGCGGCCGGCGATATCCCAGCGCCCCATACGACCGCCGGCAGGCACATAGGCATCGAGCGTAGGCTGTAGAAGCGCCGTGTTCACGCCCAACTCGTGTGTGGCAAAGAAGGCGGCGGCAACGTTATAGACCATGTACAGACCGTTGTAGCGCGTGGCGATGTGCACGGCGGGCGCGTTGGCCTCGGGTCCAAAGGCCAGGTCAAAGCCGTAGCCGTCGCAGCCGAGCTCAACGCCCGTCACGCGGCGGAGCAGCGCGGGGCGACCCCAGCCGCACGAAGGGCAATGATAGGCGCCCAGCTGTCCGTACTGCACATAGTCGTATTCCAGCGGGGCGTTGCACTGCGAGCAAAAACGCGAGTCGCTAATGCGGTCGGACTCGGTGCCCGTGGCGCCGTCGATGCCAAAGGCGATGCTCGTGTTGGGGACGCGCGCGGCGATCGAGGCGCACAGCGGATCGTCGGCGTTGTAGATGAGCGTTGTCGTCGGAGAGAGCTCCAACGCATGGGCGATGACGTCTTGGGTATGGTCGATCTCGCCGTAGCGGTCTAGCTGGTCGCGGAACAGGTTGAGCAGCACAAAGTACGTCGGTTTGAGCCTGGGCAGAACGCGTACGGTGTAGAGCTCGTCGCACTCAAAAACGCCCACGCGCTTGCCGCTGCTGGTGTGCTTAAGGCCGCCGCGGGCCTCGAGCAGAGCACCCACCACACCAGGCTCCATATTGTTGCCGGCACGGTTGCACACCACGGTAGCACTGCTGGCAGCAACGGCGTCGGCGATGAGGTTGGAGGTGGTGGTCTTGCCGTTGGTGCCGGTGATCACCACGCTGCGGTCGACCAGGCTCGCGAGGTCGCTTAGCAGCTCGGGGTCGATCTTCATGGCGATGCGGCCGGGGAGTACGCCGCCCTGGCGCTTAAGGACGGAGCGCAGCCCCCAGCGGGCGATATCGCTCGAGGCACAGGCGAGAGATGAGCGGAAGTTCATGAGGCCGTTCCTAACGTGAATGACATGGTCGTGGCGTTTGCGCCGTTAAAAGCCGTAACGGCGCGCAAATTCCTGGGCAAGCTGCGATACATCTTCGCAGGCGTTGGCCCAGGGGGCAAAGTCGGGGGTGTCCGAGATGATGCCGTCGGCTTCCCAAACTGCCTGATGCGAAAGGTCCCAGGGGTCGTGCGGTTCGGGCCGGCAGGGAAGGTACGGTGTCTGATACATGGGGTTCAGCAAAAAGAACGCGCCGCCCTCGCAACGGTTAGCGAACTCACGCAGCGCGCGCGTCGCCGGGCGCATCTTGTTTGTTTTGAACAGCAGAATCGTGCGGGCGAGCAGGTACCAAGGAGAGTTTTCGAGTGCGTCTGCCCCCATCTGTTCCTCGAGCTGGTGGGCTAGGGCAAAAAAGCCGTCCTGGTCTTCCAGGCGAGCGAGAGCGAGCAACACGGTGCCGGCAGCTCGGGTGGGATAGCCTTCTGCCTTAAGGACGCGGCGGGCGTAGTTGGCAGCAGCGCAGTAGCGGGCGCTTGCCATGCACAGCTGCGAGATGGCCTCGAGTGTGTGGAGCCACCCGATAAGGGCCGGCTCGCTCACGGTAAGGTCCGCTGCGGTGACACCGTCGGCCAAAACATTATTGGCCCAGTAGTGTGGGGCCTCCATGTCGAACCCGGGCACGCTTTGCCGCAGGTAATCGGTCGTGGTCGCTTCGAGCTTCATCAGGTCGCCCAGGCAGGCGTCGACGGGTGTGTCCGCCAAAATGATGGCGAGCAGCTGGGCATCGACCGCCAGCGCATCGACGCGAACGATCTTGAGCAGCTCATCGCGCATATCGTCGAACAGGCGGTTGCGCGTCTGCTCAAACTCCTCGTCGCTGCCCATGTCCTCGATGCGATGGAGCTCGTCGAGCAAATGACGATGCACGCCGGCATAGGAAAGCAGCGCCTGCGCATGCTCGGTCTGCGCGTACTTTTGAGGGTTAACGCTCACGTCGTTATGGACAAGTTCGCGTGCTGCATCGGTGAGTTCGGGGTGCGACGCAACGTAGGCGCGCTCCAGGTAGGCGGGGATGTAGACGCTCGGATCCATTAGAGGTCTCCTCCCTTAAACGGCAGGCCCTGCTCGGCCGCCCGCAGGATGCGCTCGTCGATCTGGGAACGCACGATATCGTTGGTGGCGACCCAGGCGGCGAAGCTGGCGTTGTCGGGGGCGCCCAAGCCCTCCTGCAGTACCGGCGTCGCCTCGGACAGCGCAAGGACAAGCTCGTCGGTAGAGCCCACACCCACGTTGACGCGGGCATAGACGCCATCGGGAAACTCGGTTTGGAAGTAGAGTGCCTCGGCCGCGTGCGGGCACGAGCGTGCAAGGATGCGCAAGTAGTGCTCGGCACCCTCGTAGTCCAGCTCGCGCCAGGCTGCGCTCATCAGTGCGATGAGCGTCCACGGGTCCAAGTCGCGCTCCGCGTCCTTGGGACGACGACGCAGCGGCGTGTTGGCGAGATAGGGGACGGAGTGGGCAGAGCGAAAGCGCTTGAGCTCCTCGGCAGGGTATTCGAGCTTCGCCATGGCGAGCATCGCGGTGTGGCGGACGCCGGCCGGATCGTTGGGGGCAAAGTCGAGGCTGCGGTTTGCAGCTTCGAGCGACATGCGATAGCGTCCGCTAATGAGGGCGCGCGATGCAAGGGCGGCAAGCCAGCGCAGGTAGGGGCGGCGCATAAGGTCGCCCGCGGCCTCGCGCTCATAGGGGTCCTGCGCCGAGGCGATCTTGAACGCCAGGTCATGCTCGACTTCATCGCGCTTGGATACCAGGTACTGTACGTATTCCTCGTTGGAGTCGGCGGTGAGGGCCGTCAGCATGCGCTGGGCATCCCAGTTGGTCGGATCGAGCGCGGCGGCCTCGCGAAGCATGTTCTCGGCAGCGGCCTCTTCCTGCTCGGCTTGGGCATCGTCGGGGATAAAGGGAATGCGGTAGTCGACAGCCTCGACCACCTTGGCAATCAGATGTCCGGCGCGGTCGCGATCATGCACGATGAGCGGCGCGGGGTTGCGGGTGAATTGTTCCATCAGACGCTCTACGGCGGTGCCATCGGTGAGCGGGATATTGTCGCGGCGCAAGGCCTCAAGAACGAGGCGATGGCAATCCTCTTGAATGGGATCGAATGCCATGGGGCCTCCTTTGCTGCGGTTAGGGTTCAAATGTCTCTATATAAGGTTCTAGTTTACCCGCATGTGGCACACCGGGGGTGTCGCACTTGGACTTGCACCTTTGCACCACGAAGACGGATGTCGCACAAATGTCGGCACCTTGGACGACCGAGTGGTATCACGGTGCCGCAAACGGTCGATTTTTGGCGGCGAACGGTGCATATTTTGGAGGGGCACAGTCCTGCCCAGGATATGTAGTCAACCTTGATAAAACGTTTGCCCAGCTTGGGAGTATGAATGCCGCACAAGGGTCTTCAGGGATAGAAAAAACGTTTCATCATTGGCGGCTTTAGGTGAATAACTGACCAACCAGAACGGTAAAATAGTGTTTGTCTGAGCGTTGAGACGTTTAGACATCGCGCATTGTCATCGCCGGCAACGCGCAAACCGGTCCTAACGGAGCCAATTGGGTGCTCCGTTATATACGCAAGTCTAAGAGGGGCTTGTTTAGGAGGCACAGTATGGGACGTTTTACCAATCCTCGCGATCTGTACTTTGGTGAGGGCGCTCGCCACGAGGTGAAGAACCTCAAGGGCAAGAAGGCCATCATCGTTTCTGGCGGCAGCTCTATGCGCCGCGGCGGGTTCTTGCAGGACGTTGAGGCCGACCTTAAGGAAGGCGGCTTCGAGGTCAAGCTGTTCGAGGGCGTCGAGTCCGATCCGTCCATCGAGACGGTCATGAAGGGCGCCGAGGCCATGCGCGAGTTCGAGCCCGACTGGATTATCGCCATCGGCGGCGGCTCGCCCATCGATGCCGCTAAGGCCATGTGGGTCTTCTACGAGTATCCCGAGGAGTCCTTCGATAACATCATCCAGCCGTTCAGCTTCCCCGAGCTGCGTCAGAAGGCTCATTTCTGCGCCATCTCCTCTACCTCCGGTACCGCTACCGAGGTCACTGCCTTCTCCGTCATCACCGACTACGCCAAGGGCATCAAGTACCCGCTGGCCGACTTCAACATCACCCCGGATGTCGCCATCGTCGACCCCGAGCTCACCTACACCATGCCTGCTAAGCTTTGCGCTCACACCGGCATGGACGCTCTGACCCACTGCATGGAGGCCTACGTTTCCACCTGCGCTTCTATGTTCACCGATGCCAACGCCCTGCACGGCATCCGCGAGATCGTCGAGTGGCTGCCCAAGTCCTATGCTGGCGACCATGAGGCCCGTCAGCACATGCACGAGGCTCAGTGCATCGCCGGCATCGCCTTCTCCTCGGGCCTGCTGGGCATCGTTCACTCCATGGCTCACAAGACCGGTGCAGCCTTTGAGAACGGCCACATCATCCACGGTGCTGCTAACGCTATGTACCTTGGCAAGGTCATCCAGTGGAACTCCAAGGATCCGCGCGCTGCCGAGCGTTACGCTTACGTGGCCAAGGAGATCCTGCACCTTCCCGGCGAGACCAACGAGGAGCTTATCGCTGCGCTCGTCCAGAAGATCCGCGACCTCAACGACCAGCTCAACATTCCGCAGTCCATCAAGGATTACGCGAATGGTGGCGTGAAGGTCGACGCCGAGAACCCGCAGATGGTTTCCGAGGAGGAGTTCCTCGCCAAGCTCCCCGAGATCGCCGCGAACGCCGAGCAGGACGCCTGCACGCCCGAGAACCCGCGTGAGACCAAGGCTGCCGACTTCGAGAAGATTCTCAAGGCCTGCTACTACGACACCGACATCGATTTCTAATCGATTCTTGTTATCGTAACGAGGGGCTCCGCACGTATCTGTACGGAGCCCCTTTCTTTTTTCTTTTAGAGAATGGGATAGTTATGGCTGCAATTTTCAATAGCCCCAGCAAGTACATCCAGGGTCCGGACGAGCTCGCCAAGCTCGGCTCCTATGTCGAGCCGCTCGGCGCTAAGGCCCTCGTCATCGTGACGCCTTCGGGCAAGAAGCGCGTCGGTGCCAAGATCGAGGGCGGTTTTGCCGAGGCTAAGGCCGAGCTGCTGTTTGAGGACTTTAACGGCGAGTGCTCCAAGGGCGAGGTCGATCGCCTGGTTGCGCTCGCTCGCGACAACGGTTGCGACATCATCGTCGGCGTCGGTGGCGGCAAGATCCTCGACACCGCGAAGGCCGTCGCCTATTACCTGGAGTCCCCGGTTATCATTTGCCCCACCATTGCTTCGACCGATGCCCCGTGTTCGGCGCTTTCGGTGCTCTACACCGACGATGGCCAGTTCGATAAATATCTCTTCCTTAAGGCAAACCCCAACATTGTCCTGATGGATACGACGGTTATCGCGGCGAGCCCGGTGCGCCTGACGGTTTCCGGTATGGGCGATGCGCTCGCAACCTACTTCGAGGCCCAGGCGACGCACGATGCCGACGGTGGCACCTGCGCTGGCGGCAAGGGCGGCATGGCCGGTCTGGCGCTCGCCAAGCTCTGCTACGAGACGCTTATGGCCGATGGCGTCAAGGCCAAGGTCGCGCTGGAGAAGGGTGCGCTCACGTCTGCCGTCGAGCATATCATCGAGGCCAATACGCTGCTTTCGGGCATTGGCTTTGAGAGCTCGGGCCTTGCTGCTGCTCATGCCATCCACAATGGCCTGACGATGCTGCCCGAGTGCCACGGCATGTATCACGGCGAGAAGGTCGCCTTTGGCACCATCGTCCAGCTGGTACTCGAGGATGCTCCGACTGAGAAACTCGAGGAAGTCTTGGGCTTCTGCATTGAGCTGGGCCTGCCGGTCACGATGAAAGAGCTTGGCGTTGCCGAGGTTACGCGCGAGCAGGCCATGGTCGTTGCCGAGGCCGCTTGCGCGCCCGAGGACACCATGTGCAACATGCCGTTTGAGGTGACGCCCGAGATGGTCGCAAACGCCATCCTGGGTGCCGACGCGCTGGGCCACTACTATCTCATGGATGAGTAAATCAAGCTAAGGAAGGGGCAAAGCCAACAGATGGCTTTGCCCCTTTTGCTATGGTGCAAAGGGGTCAGGTTACTTTGCACCAATCGTTGTTTGATGAAGGGCGGATTCTCGTATGGCGCTTCCTATGGTTTATGGCGGTCCCGGCCGGTATGTTCAGGGGCCGGGCGAACTTTCGCGTCAAGGCAGGTATTTGTCATGGTTGGGCTGCGCTGCCTATGTCTTGTTTGACCAGGGCACCGAGGATCGGCTGTGCAGGCAGATCGTCGATGGAATTCTGGACGAAGATCTAAGCGAGCCGTTCTTTAAGATTTATAACGGTCCGTGTACGGAAGAGGCCGTTGTCGGAATGGCCAAGGAAGCCCGGGCCGAGTATTGCGACATGGTGGTGGGCATTGGCGGCGGCAAGATGCTCGATATCGCCAAGGCAGTAGCGTTTTATGCCGAGTTGCCGTTGTGCGTATGCCCCACGGCGGCTTCGATGGACGGTCCGTGCAGCGCGATTTCGGTGCTGTATCACGAGGATGGGTCGTTCGACCGCTACTTGATGCTCGAGAAGAATCCAGATCTGGTCGTGGTCGATACCAACGTGGTCGCGGCGGCCCCACTGCGTATGACGGTCGCTGGCATGGGCGACGCGCTGGCAACGTACTTCGAGGCGCGTTCGTGCGCTGCGGCGCGAGGTGCGAACGAGCACGGTGGCGCGCCGGGGCACTTGGCCCTGGTTGCGGCTCGTGCCTGCTATGACACACTTATGGAGTGCGGTGTCGCTGCCAAGCGCGATCTCAAAAAGGGGCGTACATCGCCGGCGGTTGAGCGCCTGATCGAGTGCAATATTCTGCTTTCAGGTGTCGGCTTTGAGAGCGGTGGCTTGGCGTTGGCGCATGCCATCGCCAACGGTCTAACGATTCTGCCTGAGTGCAAGGCCATGCACGGCGAGGCCGTGGCGTTTGGCCTGGTGGTTCAGCTTCGTCTGGAGCGTGCGCCCGAGCTTGATCAGGTGCTCGAGTTTTGCCAGCGTGTTGGTCTGCCGACGACGCTCGAGGATCTGGGCCTTGGCGAGATTTCCGATGCCGACCTGCAGAATGTTGCAAATGCGGCCTTTAGAAACGAGCGTAACATAGCCAACGAGCAGGCCAAGGTGACCAAACAAAAGCTCGTGCAGCTCATGTGCGAGGCATAGTTTGGCGCTTGATTGACCTTGTGCAATCGGGGCGGCGATAGGCCATAGGCTATTTGCCGCAAAGGTGCTCCGCGTGTAATTTGCCCGAGGCACGGGCCGATGGCGTATCATTATCTCTTGCTTGTTTGCACTGCTCAGGGAGGGGCCGCGCATGGCGCAGGAACACGATCTGTTTGATGACATTATCGAGATCAGCAAGGGTTTCGACTTTCTTAAAAACCCGCTTGGCGGTGTGACCGATGCGCTCGATCCGTCGGCGCCGCAGTGGAATCCTGCTGACTACAAGGAGCGTCCGCGCGGCAACACCATTCCGTGCTTGACCTGCAAAAACGAAAAGAGTGGCTGCACCGCGTGCATGGACGTGTGCCCGGTCAACGCCATCGAGGTCGAGGAAGATGCCATCGAGATCCTCGATTCCTGTCGCAAGTGTGGCCTGTGCGCCGCTGCCTGTCCGACTGAGGCGATCATCTCGCCGCGCCTGGCGCCCAAAAACCTGTATGACGACATTGTCTCGGCGGCTACAAGTCACGAGACCGCCTACGTTACCTGCACGCGCGCCCTTAAGCGCATGCCGCGCGAGAACGAGGTCGTCGTTGCCTGCGTGGGCGATATTACAGCCGAGACCTGGTTCTCGGTGCTGGCCGACTATCCCAACGTGAGTGTGTATCTGCCGCTGGGCGTGTGCGATAAATGCCGCAACACCGGTGGCGAGGACATGCTGGGCGAGGCGATTGCGAAGGCCGAGGAATGGGCTGGTACGGGTATGGGCCTGGAGGTCGACCCCAAGAGCCTCAAATGCCATAAGCGCCGCGAGTACGAGCGCAAGGAATACATGGAAAAGATCGCCCGTACCACGGGCCTGACCGTGACCAAACTCAATCCGGCGACGGCGGCACTGGCTTCGGTGACGCAGAAGCTCAAAGCCCATCGCCATCAGATCACCCAGCTGGAGCGCACGCTCAACACCATGTGCGGCACCACGACGACCAAGCGTCGCCGTTCGCTCACCCATGGGCGCCAGCTGGTGCTCTCGACGCTGCAAAACCACCCCGAGCTTGCCCAGAACATGCAGGTGAGCACGCCGGAGTGCGATTTTGACAAGTGCACGTCGTGCGGCGAGTGCGTTAACGCGTGTCCCGCGTCCGCCTGCGATTTGGTGGGAAGCGGTCGCTTTGCACTGGAGTCCACGTATTGTTTGGGTTGCGGAGCCTGCGTCAAGGTTTGTCCCGAACATGCGCTCAAGCTGGTCGAACACGATGCGTCCAATCTGGTCGTCGCCGATCCCGAGGCCGAGGAAAAGGCCGCCCAGAAGGCGAAGGCTCACGAGGAGGCCGAGAAGGTCAAGGCCGAGGCAAAGGCCAAGCTCGATAAGATGCTCGATCAGGTGGAAAAGCTCGCAGACTAGTCAGCGACCCCTATCTCTGCTTCATTTGCGCCGCCGTGGCGTCCGGGTTCGCCTGGATGCTGCGGCGGCGCTATACTTATGCAGTTTGAAGTACCTGTATCAAAAGGAGCTGTCGTGTCCCTTTCCATCGGTATCGTGGGCCTGCCCAACGTGGGCAAGTCGACGCTGTTCACCGCGCTTACCAAAAAGACCGGCCTTGCCGCCAACTACCCGTTCGCCACGATCGACCCCAACGTGGGTATCGTCGATGTGCCCGATAGCCGCCTGCAAAAGCTCGCCGACATCGTCAACCCGGGTCGCATTGTGCCGGCTACGGTCGAGTTCGTCGACATCGCAGGTCTGGTGAAGGGCGCTAACGAGGGCGAGGGTCTGGGCAACCAGTTCTTGGCAAACATCCGCGAGACCGACGCCATCTGCGAGGTCGTGCGCTACTTTAAGGACCCCAACGTCATGCGTGAGGTGGGCCGCACCGGCGAGTTCGTCGATCCCGCCGGCGATGCCGACACCATCATGACCGAGCTCATCCTGGCCGACATGGGCACGCTCGAGAAGCAGCTGCCCAAGCTCGAGAAGGAGGCCAAGCGCGACAAGGAGCTCATGCCCAAGTTTGAGGTCGCCAAGCGTCTGCTTGCCTGGCTCAACGAGGGCAAGCGCGCCGCATCCATGGAGATGACTGACGAGGAGCGCGCCGCCGCCAAGGGCCTGTTCCTGCTCACCATGAAGCCCATCCTGTATGTGGCCAACGTGGACGAGGATATGCTCAACGAGGACCTGGCGCCCATCGATGGCGTCAAGCCGCTGCCGATCTGCGCCAAGATTGAGGCCGAGCTTTCCGAGCTCGATCCCGAGGACGCTGCCGACTACCTGGAGAGCCTGGGCCTGGAGCAGCCCGGCCTGGACGTGCTCGCGCAGGCCGCCTACAAGCTGCTTGGCCTGCAGTCGTTCTTTACGGCTGGTGAGATGGAGGTCAAGGCCTGGACGGTTCGTCAGGGCGCAACCGCTCCGCAGGCCGCCGGCGTCATCCACACCGACTTTGAGCGCGGCTTTATTAAGGCCGAGGTCATTGGCTACGACGATTACATCGAGCTCGGTGGCGAGCAGGGCGCCAAGGCCGCCGGCAAGCTGCGTATTGAGGGCAAGGACTATGTCATGGCCGATGGCGACGTCGTGCACTTCCGCTTTAACGTGTAAGGACGACGCATATGTTTAAATATGGCAAAAAAGCTGGCTACATGGGTATTGCGTTGCTCGTACTTGCGGTGATTCCGCTGGTGGTTGCAGCGTGTGTTATCCCCAACATTGGTCCCGAGGTGGCAACGAAGTTTAACGCGGCCGGTGAGGTGACGCGCTGGGGCAAGAGCTACGAGCTGCTGGCACTGCCGGTGCTCAACCTGCTGCTGAGCGTGGCGACGTACTTTACGGCAGGACGTCAGGCTAAAAACAATGATGACTCCGCCGCCATGGCGCGCATCGTGTGCGAGCGCTACCTGCGAAACGGCTGCATCACGGGTGTGTTCCTCAACGTAATCAACGTCTACTTTATGTACTCGGCTATTACCGGAACAGGCTTTGGCTTTGGTTTCTAGCCTGTCCTTTTAGGCAACGAGCCTGCACGCATATTCAATGGCTGCTGCGAGGCCGCCGCTCGATCGTGGTTTAAAGACCATATCGGCGGCGGCCTCGTTTTCGTATCCGGAGCCGCGGAGGGCGAGTGCGATACCGGCTTCTAAAAGGAGCGGCAGGCCGCGTTGGCTGGTTGCGATTACGGCAGCCTGATTGAGCGAGCAGCTGTGCGCTTGGCATTGGATGGCAAGTTCGCCTTGCGCCGGGCAAGGGACCAGAACGGCGGCGACGCGACTTGATAGTAATGCAAATGCTGTGCGCTCATCGGGCGAAAGGCATTCGGCTTCAACGACGACGAGCTTGGGCGGTGCGCTGTTTGTGCGAAGCGTGGCTCGGTACATGCGGACCGAAGAACCCGACATAGAAAACTCCTGTGTATTCGGCAAAACGTAAACTATAGTTTACGTTTTTGTTCAGCTCCATTTCAAACTCGGCTGCATGGACGAACGTGCGAAACAGATTCTTGGCAGGCGGGTCGAAGAGACACGCAGGGACCTTGGTATCTCCAAGGTTGATTTTTGTGTGGCGACAGGAATCAGCCGACCCTACCTCGACCGAATCGAAGATGGGACGGCAAATTTCACGCTCAAGGTTCTATTTAAGATCGCGCCCGCACTCGGCATGACGGTGTCAGAGCTTCTCGAGGGGATCGAATAGGGGATACCCGTCGACAACTGAATTACGCCATCGGGATGCGGTCGTGGTTGACTTGGCTGTAGAACAGGCGCTGGATCTCGGCGGCATCACGTGACTGGCCGAGTGCCCACATGGTTTTGGCCACGAGCGTCTCGGTTGTCATATCGTCGCCGCGCAGAATGCCCGGATGATCGGCGTAAGCACGGCCGACCTCGTAAACGCCCAGATCGAGGCCCTCTTCGGGGACCTGCGTGGTCATAACGACGGTGCGACCCGAATCGACCCAGCGGAAAATTGCCTCTTGGAACGACTCGCCCGACTCACCAAACTCGGGGATACCGCCAATGCCAAAGGTCTCCAGAATCACGGCGTCGTAGCTATCGGCAAGGGCGTCGAGGATGCCCGGGTTTACACCGGGCGTAAGCTTGAGTACAAATACGCGCGGGTCGATGCTGTCGTAGAAACGAACCGGGTTCTCGTTCTGGTGAGTGCCGTGGAGTCCGTTGCGAACGATGCGGTCGTTGCGGATATAGGCAATGGGCGGATAGTTGACGCTAATGAACGCATTAAAGCTCATGGTGCGCTGCTTGCGGGCACGCGTGCCGGCAATGGCTACGCCGCCAAACACGATCGAGACGTCGTGCGAGTGCTCGTCGAGCGCATAGAGCAGGCTCTGGTACAGGTTGAGCTTGGCGTCGGTAAAGGGATTGCCCATGGGCTTTTGCGAGCCGGTGAGTACGATGGGCTTGGGGCTGTCCTGAATCAGGTAGGAAAGCGCCGCCGCGGTGTAGCTCATGGTGTCGGTGCCGTGCAGAATCACGAAGCCGTTGTGGTCGGCATAACCCTCGACGATGACGTCGCGGATACGCATCCAGTCACTGGGGCGCATATTGGTGCTGTCGATGTTCATGGGCTGCACGACGTCGAGCTCGCAGAGGCCCGAGATCTCGGGGACGCTCTGGGCAAGCTCCTCACCGGTCAGGGCGGGGGAGAGGCCGTTGCCGTCCTCGGTCGATGCGATGGTGCCGCCCGTGGCGATGAGAAGGATGCGCTTCATGCTGGTATTCCTATCGTATTTGCCGCCGCAGAGGCGGAGTCGTTCGGCAGTATTGTGGCACAGGGCGTCCAATGTTCAAACGTAATACATCATCTGTAACGTTTAGTAACACTTCAATTGCCGTCAAATAAGGGCCCAGGTCGTGCGTTTGCCGTGCGCTGATGGCTGCGAGGGACGAGAAACCCCATATAACGTGTACACTATGAAAGTTATTTTCGTTCATTCACGCGGGTGGGCACCGGCTCCCCGCCAACAGGAGGGGAAACCATGGATCAAAAGGCTTCCGCAAAGGTCCTCGTACTCGACTTTGGTGCGCAGTACGGTCAGCTCATTGCCCGTCGCGTCCGCGACCTCAACGTGTATTCCGAGATCGTTCCCTGCGACATCTCGGCCGATGAGATTCGCGAGATGAACGCCTCTGCGCTCATCCTTTCTGGCGGCCCGGCCTCCGTGTACGCTGAGGACGCTCCGTCCATCGATCCCGCTATCTTTGACCTGGGCCTTCCCGTCCTGGGCTTTTGCTACGGCCATCAGATCACGGCCGTGACGCTCGGCGGCAAGGTCGGCCACTCCGAGGTGGGCGAGTACGGCCGCGCCACCATCACGCGCACGGCTGGCGCCAAGCTCTTTAACTCCACGCCTATGGAGCAGACCGTGTGGATGAGCCACCGCGACGCCGTGTCCGAGGTGCCCGAGGGCTTTACCGTTACCGCCAGCACCGACGTGTGCCCGGTTGCCGCCATGGAATGCGTCGAGCGCAAGATTTTCACCACGCAGTTTCACCCCGAGGTCAAGCACTCCGAGTACGGTCAGCAGCTGCTGAGCAACTTCCTGTTTGAGATCTGCGACCTGGAGCCCAACTGGAGCATGGACAACCTGGTCGAGACCATGACGGCCGAGTTTCGCGAGAAGGTCGGCGACGACCGCGTGATTCTGGCCCTGTCCGGTGGCGTCGACTCCTCCGTCGTGGCTGCGCTGGGCGCCCGCGCCGTGGGCAAGCAGATGACCTGCGTGTTCATCAACCACGGTCTGCTGCGCAAGGGCGAGCCCGAGCAGGTGGAGGAGGTCTTCACCAAACAGTTTGACGTCGACTTTATCCACGTCCACGCCGAGGACCGTTATGCCGAGCTTCTGGCCGGCGTGACCGAGCCCGAGGAGAAGCGCCGCATCATCGGTACGCAGTTCTGGAAAGAGTTCTTCGCCGTGGCGCAGCAGCTCGAGACCGATGGAAGGCCGGTCAAGTACCTGGCTCAGGGTACCATCTACCCCGACATCATCGAGTCCGGCGCTCGCAAGACGGGCGGCAAGACGGCCACCATCAAGAGCCACCACAACCTGATCCCGTTCCCCGAGGGCGTGCACTTCGACCTCATCGAGCCGCTCGACCACTTCTTTAAGGATGAGGTCCGCGCACTTGGCCTGGCGTTAGGCCTGCCGGGTCACATCGTGTTCCGTCAGCCCTTCCCGGGCCCGGGCCTTGCCATCCGCATCATCGGCGCGGTCGACAAGGAGAAGCTCGAGATCCTCAAGAATGCCGACGCTATCGTGCGCGAGGAGCTCGACGCCTACAACCAGCGTCTGTTTGAGCAGACCGGCGAGCGCAACTCCGAGCACAGCTGCTGGCAGTACTTTGCGGTCCTGCCCGACATCAAGTCCGTCGGCGTTATGGGTGACGAGCGCACCTACCAGCGCCCGATCATCCTGCGTGCCGTCGAGTCCAGCGATGCCATGACCGCTGATTGGGCCAAGCTGCCCTACGACGTACTGGCCCGCATCTCCGGCCGCATCGTTGCCGAGGTCCCCGGCGCCAACCGCGTGTGCTACGACATCACGTCTAAGCCGCCCGCGACGATTGAGTGGGAGTAAGCCGATAGGGCTTTGACCTGCACTTTTTAGTGCCGCACTGTGCCTCTGAGTTTCGTTTCGTACGAGGGTCACGGCAAAGCCACCAGCGACATTGGTGAGTAAAACCGATTATCGAGCCTCCGTTCCTGCGTTGGAACGGAGGCTTTTTCTTTGGCTTTTTACTCCCTTTCACCTGCGATTTCGCCATTTACTCCCCGTATTTCAAGACGGCAAAGCACTGGGCGGTATTCGGAGGAATGGGAGTAGGGATTCATCCCAAGTGAGTAGACGCGCGGTTTTTGTCCCAGAGGACCAAACAGGCCCGTTTTGGGGCCCGTGAAACTCAAATCGAACTCAATAGGCTTTTTGGCGGTCTCCGCACGGCGTTTCCCCAGGTCGTAAATGGGGAGTAAAGGTGGTGGAGAAGGAGATACGATGGACAAAGCGGTGTAAGGACAAATCCCTGGTGGGCAAGGTCAAAGAAACCGTTATGCAGGTCAGCATGAGCAAAAAGTGGGCGTCCCGGCCCGCAGTAGACGAGGCTACCGGGGAGCCATTACGAACAGCAAAGGGCAAGCCTGTGCTGAGAAAGTCGTACAGCGTCTTGCAGGATGATTTCTTTCAGCAGATGCGCTCCGCTGGCTACACGGACTTGGAGCGTGGAGAGCGTGGCAGTTCCGAGGAACATCTGACGGTCACGCAGTTCAAGGTGAAGTGTGAACAGGAGCGGCTTGCACAGCTTCAGGAGGCGGCTGTGCTGGCCCAGGCCGAGGTTGACCGAAAGAACAGGGAGGCGGCAGCTGCCGAGAAGAAAGCGGCCCAGGCCAAGGCCAAACTAAACGATGTGGCCCCCATGCTGAAAGGCATGGAGAAGCTGGCGGAGGAATTTTCCAGCGACCCGGAACAGGTCTTGCCAGAAGCGGGACCGCTGGAATCGGCCAGGGCCTACCGGGAGAAAAAGGCCAAGCCCTTATGGGCGAAGATCGTCAAGGTACTGCGATCTGTCTACCGGGCCTACTGCGACCTCAAATCCAAATTTGAGCGGCTGCAAGCGGACTATGGCCGGGAGGTCAGCAAAAATAGTTCCCTGTCAGAAAGGATTTACGAGGTCTGCGCCGAGCGAGACAGCCTAAAGGGAAAGGTCAGAGACTATGAGCGGGTCAGGCGGGCCATTGGCACGGAACAGGCGGACAGAATATTAGAGGCCGCTTACCAGCAGGAACAGGCTGAAAAGGAACGGAAACGGGCCGCAAGGCAAAAAACAAGGGTAGGCGCACGGTAATCACCAAAACCGGAGGGTGTTCCAGTGAATGCCCTCCTGATTTATTGGTTGATTTTCAATCTCAACGCAACAGCCTGAACGGACCCCGCGTTTCCGCAGC
>ERZ840407.304-NODE-304-length-44761-cov-324.479891_pt1 | contig 44761 bp, 40 predicted proteins | sample MGYA00519877_ERZ840407 | MGnify/ENA primary metagenome ERZ840407 (study PRJEB31850, sample SAMEA3708875) | human gut metagenome | biome: human gut; feature: human-associated habitat; material: faeces | place: China | collected 2014 ...
CGTAAGCCTCATGGTTCTTATCGCTGGATGCCTTGGTAGTGAAAGGAGCAGGAATACCCTCAGGATGAGTCATCTGCAAGGCACCGTAAACCTCATCAGTAGAGATGTGATAGAAGCGCTTACCCTCGTATCCTTCAGGAAGACTCTCCCAGTAAATCTTTGCCGCCTGGAGCAGAGACAGGGTTCCCATCACGTTGGTCTGAGCGAAAGTGAATGGATCCTTGATACTTCTATCTACATGGCTCTCGGCAGCAAGATGGATGATGCCAGCCACCTTATAGTCCTGCATCAGTATCAGCATCAGGTCGAAATCACAGATATCACCCTTAACGAAAGTATAGTTAGGCTTGTCCTCGATGTCCTTGAGGTTAGCCAGGTTGCCTGCGTATGTCAACTTGTCGAGGTTGATGATGTGATACTCAGGATATTTGTTCACGAAAAGCCTTACTACGTGTGAGCCGATGAAACCAGCACCGCCCGTGATAATGATATTCTTCATTCTAATCAATGTATATATTCAAACACAAATTACACGAATCATTCAGGAGAAACTATAACCTCTATATTCGTGTTATTCGTAAGATTCGTGTTCAAAAAAATTAATATTCTAAATTCTTTTTTAATGTTTGATCTTTCTCTTCAAGTATTGAAAGGAGATACTTGCCATAGTCGTTCTTCAGCATTGGCTGAGCATTCTCACGCAACGTATCACTATCTATCCAACCTTGGCGATAAGCAATACCTTCCAAGCAAGCAACCTTCAAGCCCTGGCGCTTCTCCAAGACTTCGATAAAGGTAGATGCCTCAGAAAGGGAATCATGGGTTCCTGTATCAAGCCAGGCGAATCCTCTTGCCATGGTCTGTACCTTCAGCTGCTTATCCTTCAGGAACTCCTGGTTTACTGTTGTGATTTCCAACTCACCACGAGCAGATGGTTTGATATGCTTAGCCACTTCCACCACCTTATTAGGATAGAAGTATAAGCCCACTACAGCATAATTGCTCTTTGGATGCTCAGGCTTCTCTTCGATACTCAGGCAATTGCCTTGCTCATCAAACTCTGCCACGCCATATCGCTCAGGATCGCTTACTCGATAACCAAATACAGTAGCTTTGTTATTCTGCTCGGCATCTACTACTGCCTGATGCAGCATCTGGTTCAAGCCAGCACCATAGAAGATGTTGTCACCCAATACAAGACAAGCAGAATCATTACCGATGAACTTTTCACCGATTATGAATGCCTGTGCCAAGCCATCAGGTGAAGGCTGCTCAGCATACTCAAATTTCACACCCAGTTGGCTACCATCACCAAGCAATCGCTTGAAGCCAGGCAAGTCGAATGGTGTTGAGATAATCAGAATCTCACGGATACCTGCCAACATCAAAACCGAGATAGGATAATATATCATCGGTTTATCAAAGATAGGAATCAGCTGCTTGCTGATACCCTTTGTGATAGGATACAAACGAGTACCGCTACCCCCTGCTAATACGATACCTTTCATAAAAATAAGGAATTATAGGGTTGGCTAACATCCACTTGATATTGAGGACACTAACTAACCACGATATTTAGAATAAATTTATTCGTGAGTCTATAAACAATTTGAACTCAATTTCTTCAACTCATAATACATTAAACTAAGTGAAGAAACTCATTTTTCTGGTAGCTACCTAAAAGAACTGCTAAATTATAGGTATCAACTAATAGTAAGAGACAATTAATTAAAGCATTTTATCTCATTACAATGGAGTATTAGTATTACCATTAAATATATTGCAGTTGTTTTATCTCCAGTTTGCTAATGCCATTACCAGATTATTAGCTACAACAATTCTAAAAAGAAGTCATGTAGATAATTACTTAACTACATGACCCTTTTATTTTGTTAGAAACTTATGCTATAAGCATTGGACTAACTCTGAATTCCGAATTCTATCGAATTAAGAATTACTAAAAATCAATTTCACGTACTGCCATAATCCCATAATTTAATTAGTTATTACCTTTGATAGGCACTGCAAATTTAAAAATTATATTTGATATAAACAAATATTTTCCTATATATTTCACTTTTATTATGAAAGTGAAACTAAATATTAATAATTTTGCATAAATCAGTCTTTGCAATGTACAACAACTGCACCATTCTTTGGCAATAGCCAATCATGTGTTCGCATTGTAATTCTTTTATGATCTGAGGATAAATTTGTAGAAACATCCTGCTGATCAATTAGTGTGCCCATCATTTGCCCGACAACAGTATAACCTTCAACATCTTTCCCTAAAGAATAATCTATATTAAACAATTTTACCGGGTAACGAAGTCGCTTAGTATAGCTTACATCTACTTTAGGTACTGCTATATCAAATTCTAGCTTTACTTGTATCTTTTTGCAAAAAGAAGCCCATAGCCCAACTTGTGCCGTTTTCTCAATTGGTTTATAATTATGCTGCACATCTGCAGATTTTCCATTTTCTGCTTCTTTGGCTTTAGGTTTATTGCTTTGCTCTTTTTCCTTTTGCTTAATAAAGGCAGGAGAAAAAGGATTTTCTTTATTACTTACCTCATCTATTGGCCTAATAGATACAATACCATTATAAATCAAACCCTCCATAGGCTCAGTAGAAACTGCGATACAAACATAAGGGGTTAAGTCATACTCTTGCTTATCATCATCAAAAATAATCGTAAACTTTTTAAGTTTAAAAATCATTTTTGCTTCTTTTATACAATCTTTCCCTTGAAACCTCACACAACTATTTTGTCCAATATCCATTTTTACAAACGAATTTGTATGCATTGGATTTATGGCTACATACTCTGTTTTATGGGATTTCATAAAGAATGATTCGAATTTAAACCCTTCTTCATCCTGAGATTGCTTATTGTCATTATCGCTCCCATCAGCAGAATTGTGTGATGCTTTTTTATACTTATCAATTTCTTCTTTAGGAAATTCTTGAACATTAACGATTTGTGAGTATTCGCTAAAATATGGATGTTTCAGCATCTTGCAAAAGCGCTCATCTAAATCTATTAACCCTTCAGCCATGTGCGGGAAATCTTTCACATGAAGCTGTCGAGTAACTCGTTTTCTTAGATTTGTAAGTCTTTCTTCATCCATTGTCTTCAAATAATCATAAGAAGTAAGTATATCAACAAAGAAACTCTTATATTCTTTAATACGTTCAGGTATATCTATGATTAATGATATAATAATTGCGGCTATAACAGATTGAGCAATTGGCTGCAAGATTTTGGCTAATGTCAATAAACTATATCTGTCATAAACAATATTTATTAGCGTACCATCTTCTCTTAATAATTCTGCAATAATAGAAATGGCTATTGAAAGAAAGAGGAAGAAACTTATCACATATTGGCGTTTCCTTGTTGGCCTAATATCTTGATAAACATAGCAAGCTCTTACATCGTAAGGACAATCATCAGAAGAACTATATGGACACAAATCCTTACTTGAAAAATTACATTTCTCCTTATGACCAAAGAATCCTATCAACCACCTTATAATTTTATACAGCAAGAAGTCTATAACAAATAGTAGGCAAAGTAAAATAGTCACTGCCAAATCTATACCCCAATAAGAGCCATTACCGAACAGCAAGTTTACCAAATTCAGCGCAATAACGGAGAGTAGAATAAGCCAATTACAGTGAAAGATAATTGCATAAAGTCTCTGCTTTTCCATATTTTAAATCATTATTGATTATTATTACCCCCTAAGTAATCTGAATCAGACGCAAAAGGAGTTACATAAATTTCTGTACACTCATAATCAAAAAGAGCAAGAACCATTTCTATAAATCTACTATGATAGATAGCATAAGCTAGAGTGGTTAGTTTTTGATCATTTCTACCAACAATAGCAAAGATTACGGTATGTTCATCCTTAATTATTGGTCTTATCCAAGCCTGAAATCTCCATGGCTGTGATTCATACGTAAAATCCCCATCATCATCGCAAATCCATGCATCAATTTCATTGGCAACAATAGCTTTTTTTATTTTAAAAATAAGCCTATCAGAATATTTGGCGTTAATTATAATAGCCATTTTAAAATATCTTTTTCGGGTGAGCCAAGTGGCTCACCCAATTATTTTTTACTTATTGCAGAATTCCACAATCAATTTCACAATCTTATCAATTTCCCAATCTGTCAATTCATAGAACAATGGCAATCTTACCAAGGTATCGCCATATCTGTCACAATTTGGCAACTCTCGGCCATCATGCTTATCCTCATAATACTTGCTGCTATGCAATGGCAGGTAATGGAATGTGGTCTGCACATCATTCTCCTTCAAGAATTTCATCAAAGCAGTACGATACTCCAAGCTTGGACAGAGCAGATAGAACATGTGAGCATTGTTGGTAGCATACTCAGGGATATAAGGCAACTTCACTTCATTGCCAATCTTACCATTTAAGCCCTCGAAATAACGGTTCCAGATATGCTTGCGCTTACCCTGAATATCATCAAGCTGCTCCAACTGAGCCCAAAGATATGCAGCATTGAACTCTGATGGCAAGAATGAAGAACCCATATCTACCCAACCATACTTATTGACCATTCCACGATAGAACTCGGCACGGTTGGTACCCTTCTCCCAGATAATCTCAGCACGACGAACAAAGCGCTCGTCATTGATAACGCACATACCACCTTCACCACTACTGATGTTTTTGGTCTCATGGAAAGAGAAAGCACCCAAATGACCGATGCTACCCAATGGACGGCCTTTATAGAATGAATCGATGCAATGAGCAGCATCCTCAACTACCAGCAAATTATGCTTCTCTGCAAGAGCCATAATAGCATCCATATCACAGGCAACACCTGCATAGTGAACAACAGCAATTACCTTGGTCTTTTCATTGATCAATGGCTCAATCTGCTCAACCTCCATATTAGGATTTTCTGCAGAGCTGTCTGCAAATACTACCTTTGCACCTTCACGAAGGAATGCCAAAGCTGTAGATACGAATGTATAAGAAGGTACAATCACCTCATCGCCAGGCTTCAAATTGCAAAGCATAGCGCACATCTCCAATGCATCAGTACCAGATGTAGCAAGAAGACACTTCTTGAAACCATACTTCTGCTCAAAGAAGGTATGACACTTCTTGGTAAAATCACCATTGCCACTCATGGTTGTAGAATGACAAACTTCCTCCAAATACTTCAATTCTCTTCCAGAGAAATAGGGTTTGTTAAATGGAATCATAACTTATAAAAATTTAATATTATTTACAAATTGCACGTGAACACAATATTTTGAAAGATATTGCGTTTATCGAATATGAAGCAAAACAAAGACATAAAGAAGAACTTATCCGAACGCATCCAAAATGTGTTTGCGAAGTCTCTTGCCTTTATTCTCTCCATATATTTTCGTATAACCGGTCAGAAAGAACTCTAACCCTTTAATGCATTCAAGTAATATTGAAGCATCTTTTCAGCTTCAGTCTTTGAATCAAATCCTGCATCAGCCACTTCCTTGGCATGACTTCTGCGAACAGGAATATTCTTCTCAACAACAGGGATAATTTTCTCGGCCCACGCTGCTGCACCTTCATCCAAGTTGATGAAATGTCCCAGTTCACAAGCACTAGCTTCTGGAGTAACAGCCGTTGAAAAGAATATTGGTAAACCACAACTTTGGCTTTCCAACCCCACTACAGGCAATCCCTCATAGCGGGAAGGCAACAGGAAGGCATCAAAAGCGTTATAGAACTGCTGGATATCTTCTCTTCTTCCAAGCCAGGACATAGCAGGTTCAATACCAGTTTCCTTGATACGCTCTTTCATCTTCTCCTCTAAAACGCCAGCACCAATGATAACAAACTGGGCTTTTTTCTGACGCTTATAGATTTCACTCATCACATCTATCAGGAACAGAGGATTCTTCTGATGCTCAAATCTTCCGATAAAGCCATATACTACCTTATCTTCCCAACCAAACTTCTTGCGGGTCTCATTACGAAGTTCTGGCTGATAAGCATTAAACTCAGTATTGATAGCCGTCTTGAAGATTGCAATCTTTCCTTCATCAAATGCTTTCTTACCGAACTGGAAGATACCACAATCCTCTCCACATGCCATGTAATGAGTGGCATAGAGATGAGAAAGCGGACGAAGCATATACTTTACGTATGTTTTCCACTCACCAGGAGCAGCCATTGATAAAGATTCTGAGATACGAACCTTTACGTCAGCTTTCTTGGCTGCATACATAGGGAAGAAATTCATCATACTGTTGTAAGCATGAACCACATCATACTTTTCTTTCTTGAAGAGTTCATACAAGGCATCAGTATGTCCCTTGAGTTTCTTGAAAGATGGCACGATAAACACACGACCACCTAATGCTTCAATCTCCTCCTGTGGAATGGCATTAGAATCATCGTTGCATACGATATCCATCTGTACCTGGGTCTTATCTATATGGCGGAAGTACTCCATGATAAGATTCTTCTTACCACCAGACAAGATAGGACCACCTATAACTGCTACTTTAATCATAATTGTTTTTTTGATTTTTCTCTATGCACGAATGGCATTGAGTAAATATTCACTCGAAGCTTTTCTAAATTGAGAAACTCCACTTTGTATTTTTTTCCAATCAATATCAAAAGCCTGCTTACTATCCATATCCAATACCAATCTATCCATCAGTCCCAATCGGGTAAGCAAAGATGTAATTCTAGTATTCGTAGAAAGAGAAGCCTTTTTGTTGAAACGCTTGAACGTAAAGAAAGGACGGGAATAAATAATGCTGAATACTGTGCCATGGAAGGAATCCGTACATACACATTCTGCATTCTTGACCAAATTCACGAAATCAGCAGGTGAAACATGCCAAGGAGCCATATCAACATAATTCTCATCAGAAGCTATGTATTGATCCAGGTGCAGCAAGGCGACAACCTTTAATCCTTTTTCATTTGCAAGTCTTCTTACAAAATCCCTTTGTTCCGGATTATTACCCATGAAGTAACAAAACACATATTTTTCCTTTATCAAAGGTTCGTTGCTAATTACTTCGTTCCAACCATCCGCATCCAACAACAACGCAGGGTCGTTTACCAACTGTACGTCTCTTCCTGCAAGCTTTTTGATAATATCCTGTCCTGATGTTTCACGAGCACTCAGATAATTAATGCGCTTCAGGTAATGACTATATATCTTTGAATATTTTGCAGGAATACTTCCAATACCAAAACTAGTAGCATAAGCTATCTTTTTAACATCTTGCGGCACCCAGTTCAAGGTATAATAATCAGCCATTATATTAGAAGGCAACCATAACTGATCACTTCCTACAACAACGGCATCATATTCATTTCTACTGGCCTTAGCCATATCCTCCCAAGATTCAAAAGCTCTACTTACCTTGAAGTGACTCTTGCAGAACTCATCAAATGCAGCATCTCTTTCCGCCATACCAGACTTCAACTTCTCATTTGATTTCTGCTTGAGTTTCTTTTCTATCAGCTTGCTCTTTTCTTTTACTATCGAAATATCGAAGATATTGCTCAAAAAGTAACGCCATTTGCGTTTGTTGATATCACCCTTCAAATTATCGAAGTTGATAGCATCAGAATCAATGCCATTTTTCGTAAGAAATCGTTGGGTAGCAAACGCTTGCAACATACCACCATAATCATGGTAGTCATAATTAATCGCTAATGCAACTTTCATATCTATCTTTTTAATTCTTACCTAATATTTTCTTCACGAATCTTTTAGATTCATTATAAATTCCTAATCTGAAAGCAGTTTTGCGCAAAAAAGAATTGAGACGGACTTTGAATGTCGTAGGAAACCATTTATTGATGAATGTACCAAATTCCATTGCTTGGTAGTCCTTAAAGAAATCTGATCGCTTTGGATTCATAGGTACAGATTTAACCATTGCTATTTCATCAGCAATAAAATAATCCAGATTCTTATATTCTTCCAATTTGACAGAATCCTTAATAGCATTCAAAATACTCATACCTTTGTCCGTATGTACCAAGATGCGATTAGTACCATTATCATCAAAGTTCTTTGAAAACATCTTGACATCATAGCAATCCCAAATCGTAAAGTCCGAAACACGATAGCGTTTCTTAAACCTGCAATCATAACAAGAAGGACGAACATTCATATCACTAAAGAAAGAACGCATAAACTGGTCACTTTCTACACCTTTGTGATAATCAAGTTCCGGCTTTTCATTGAAAAGAGAGAATGATGTATAGTTATAGCATAATCTCTTTTCTCTGAAGAGTATTTTATTAAACTTACCACCAATCTTGCTTTGCATGTAAGTCAGGTAATTCGCAAAGATTCCCGGACTAGGAATACCATAACACACAACATCAAACAAAAGGAGTTTTTCATATGGCTTGCGTAAGTAATGAACCAAACCTTCTATCTGGCATGGTGTACCGCTCATTGCCACCCATTTGCCTTCCTGTAGGTGTTTCTTGATTTCCTTAAAAGTATCTCCTATTTCACTCTGTACATACTTACTGTTACGAAACTTACCCAACTCATCCAAAGAAGTAGCAGCAGAATGCTTGACCTTAAAGTCTGAATAATCCACAGCCGCACCATAAACGATACCACCTTGATTAATCACCCATGAAGCAATAGCTGTAAAGGAGCCTCCGGATGTACTTTCCTTTCGAATGGATTCATCCTTAATTTGCATAAGAAAACCATGTTGTTCTTTCTTCTTTTCAGGTTCTACATTGGCAACAGGACATACTTTCTCACATAAATGGCAGTCTATACAATGTCCAACATCTACATGAGGATAAAGGAAACCTTCTTCATCTTCAATCATTGAGATACAGTGCTTTGGACATATATTTTCACATGCCCAACAACCACAACAATCTTTATTATTGGAAATCTTAATCATGCTCTAATAACTAAATTTTCCTCTTTTAAGCATAAACTGCTTAATGTTACTAATTAACTGAAGAAAAACATACAATCTAAGCTTTAAAAAACAAAGCGTAACTATACGAAAAGTATCCATCTTATCAAGAGGACATTTCTTGATAGCCTCTTGATAAATAGCATTACTTTTTATGACACTGCTATATTTCTTTATGCGCAAAAAGATAGAATCTGTATTATTAGGATGAAAGTATGTACTCATAGCTATAGCAATTAATCCATAGACAACTCGCTGATAAAACATCCTCATAACTGCCTCCTTATTTTCAAACGATTCTATATCCTCCTGCATCACCTTGAAACAATCAGTTATATAGACCGTATTTTTTTCATTTACCTGTTTCGTTATTGATCCCGGAGTATATCGATAATGATTCCAATATCTATTAAGGTAAAGCGCTTTCTTTGCATTGTAGAAAAGACGAAGTGTAAATTCTACCCCTTCTTCACCTTGTCGTAATCGATTATCATGACAAATACCATTTTCTTTAGCCCATTTCGTATTTATCAACTTAGCGTAAGCAGTAGTTAGACCACTGCTATATACCATCGTATTTAATGCAAGATCATGGCATTGTTCTCCTTCATATAATTGCTCATCTTCCAAACAGTTCCAATTCATTTTACTTTTCACCGACTTACCATTGAACTCCTGAAGGAACTTCCAAAATACAACATTTACATCTGGATATTTTTTTATAGCCTTTACTAATTCTTCACAGGTATTGACGTCAATCCAATCATCACCATCCAAATACATATGCCAATCACCTGCAATATTTTCATAGCCTGCATTACGGGCAGAGACGAGTCCACCATTAGATTTGTGTATTACTCGAATGCGGCTATCATTCTTTGCATATTCATCACATATAGCAGATGAATTATCAGAGGAACCATCATCTATTAAGATACATTCCCAATTGTCATATGTTTGATTGATGATACATCCAAGTGTTTCATGGATGTATTGTTCTACATTATAAATAGGAACAATAACTGATATTAAAGGATTATTCTCCATTATTAATATTATTTATTTTTCTTAATCCATATTTTTAACCATTTAGGTAAGAGTAGCTTGACCCTAGCCTTTAAGTTAAAAGGTATCGCTAACTGTGTAGCAAAATATTCATTGACATCCATGTCATCTATATGCTGATATATAGAATCACGTCGGGAAGTGCGCTTTGTTGGATGACTCAAATTGTGATTGGCTCTTGCTACTTGCTCGAAAGTACTTTCCAAAAAATAAAACTCGCTTTTGATAAGATTCCAAAGGCGCATACCTTTCTCGCTATTCACCAAGAAACAAGATACTCCTTTGACCGAATAGAATTCTGGATGTTCTTTCTCTACCCCCCAATAGTCTCCTATGGTTATATCACCCACACGTTCTTTCGTGCAATAGTTGCAACGATAGCAACATTCACGATAGGTTGTTCCTTCCAAAAAATGATAATAATAGGGATCAAGAGTAGAAGGCTTTGTCTTTGTCTTTGTCTTTGTCTTTGTCTTTGTCTTTGACATGTAATCCAATCCCCAGCCACAAGACTTGTCACGGAAATCATAACCTATAATCTTCCCCTTCATCTTACCACCAAGCCAAATCAAATATTTAGCAAAGAGTTTGGGACTTGCTACTCCATGACAGATCAAATCCATCGTATAGAGATTGTCATACTCCTTTCGAAGATAAGCACGCAATCCTCCAATTTGACAAGGTGTACCACTATACAAGACTTCTCGACCATTAATTAACAACGCTTTTACTTGGGAATAAGTAGCCTCCGTATTACTCTGAACGTATTTAGAACTCTGGACTTTATGCAAATTCTCTAATCGTTCTACAATAAAGTGTCCTACTGTCATATCATCATGATAAGCGGCACCTGTGACTACACCACCTCGTTGCAAAATCATTCTAGCTGCAGCAGCAAATGCTCCACCAGACGCACTTGCCAACAATTCCTTGTCATCTCGGTCTCTTACCGCTAACGACATTAATGGTTCGAACTTCTGCATCAAATTATTTTGAGGGCATCGATTTTGGCATAAGCCACAATCCACACATTTTTCTCTGTCAATATAAGCAGACAAAAAGCCCTCCTTATTTGGCTTCATCTCAATGGCATGATGCGCACAAAGTTGTTCACAGGCACGACATCCTGTACAATATTCCGTTATTCTATCCATCAATTCTCAATTGCTTTTTTTAAAAATTCCCAACCGACAAGTCTCTCTCTTTCTAAGACCTCATTCACATGGGTGAAATCTACTTCCGTCTCATCCACAAAAGAAAAATCATGAAAATCTGTCAAATGTCTATTTTCTAATCCAACCAATTTCAAAATACTAGCTAATCTGCTACTATAATCATTAGGATAAATGCAAATCATTGGCGTATTCATATTACAGGAGAATGCCGTTGCATGGAAAGAATCAGTTATGACACACCCAGCATTGGCTATCAAACCGATGAAATCCTCCACATTCGGTATCAGTTCTGCCTTACCACATCTCAGACCTTGATAGTGTCTAACACAGAAACGAACCAGTTTCCAACTTTTTCGCTTGGCAAACTCTTTAGCATATTTATCAAAATCCGGATTAGTATTCAACTGATAAATCAACACATACTTACCTTTTTCATATTTCGACTTATATGTATTACCCAGTACCGACATCCAATATTCCTTGTTAACCTGTAAAGTTGGATCCAAGACATGAGTAGCAGAAGGCAAGCCCAATTGCTTTTCAACAATATCCTTCGCACTTGCTTCTCTTACAGAAATATATTGATACCTTGAAAGTAAAGCTTTCGTCTCCTCAACTTCCCAATCATCAAGTCTAGCCTTACCAATACTTGCTGCATAAGAAATCTTCTTCACTTGATCAGGAACAAACTTTAAGAACAGCTCAGGCAATATACCATTATTCCATCCAGAATTCCAAGTCTGGTCACTTCCTGTACAATAGATATCACTTGTGATAGGAAAGTCTCTAAAATCTTCTATACAACAATATTCCTTCTCTTGCTGGTTTAGATGAATCCTGATAAACTTTTTAAACACTATATCCTCCTTTATAAAAGAAGGTATCAAGATAAAGGGATAAATGATTTTGGCAAGAGTACCCTTCCCCTTGGTATAAGAAAATGCCCTGCTCAAATAGGAACGCTTGCCATTCTTATCATAATTAATAAAGTCGACGTCACAACCAAGTTGATTAAATATCTGTTGCGTTGCCAAAGCTTGCAAAACCGAGCCATAGTTACGCACATTTTGCAAAGTAATCACAGTAACTTTCTTTCCCATAATAATTTAATTACTTAGAGTTTTTAAAGCACCTATAATCTTTTCTGAGCAACTTTTTATACTATAATTGTTCTTTATGAAACTCATTAGTTCTGGTTGCATTTTATGTTCACCATTCAAACATTTCATAATAGCTAGCCCTATCTCATCAACACTCGTCGGATCAACCAAACAAGCTCTTCCGTTCCAATACTCCTTAGGAGCACTGACATTTGTCAGAACAATCTCAGCACCATATCCAGCAGCTTCCAATGCCACCATACCAACTCCCTCAGATAAACTAGGAAGAGCAAACACCTTTGCTCGCTTGTACCATTCTTTCAATTCATCATCACTAACAAGACCAATATAATGAATATTGTCATATCCATCAATCTGCTCATGCAGCCAATCTTCTTCATTCCTCCCGTTTAAAATTCCACCTAAATAAAGTGGAAATTTATATTTGATAGCAGCTTGTATTAATCGAGCAACATTTTTATTTGCAGCATATAATCTACTGGTATGGAAACAAAATTTCTCCTTTTGGGGCATTTCATCCAATGGTTGAAAACGAACTGACAACGGTATTTGGTAAATCTGTTCTTTTGGCACATCACAAGAATAAGATAGAAACTCTGTTTCCTCCTTACTCCTTGTAAAGAAGACTTTAATGTTTCTCGTGCCCAAATATAAGTCATGGAATCGAGAAGTCAAACCGAGATATTTTTGCGAGCCCCAATATTTTACCAAGAACTTATATAAGTATTTATTAACTGTAGGGTCAATGATTGGAGCCACTGCTAGTTTTTTTGTTCGCCAAGAAAGGTATTTCGTCCATAGTCGGAAAGATCCTCCAAATCCCATAATGATAATAGCATCATACGACTCCCAATCTTGATTTTCCCAAGCATTTACGAGCACACCTTCATGCCCTAACATATTAAATCCATCACGCCACATTTCTGCTTGAATCTTCACACCTCCAGTTGGAGACAAAATGGGTGATGGGATGATTATTCCGATTTTCATTGTAATCTATTCCTCCATTAAAAAACTATGATATTCCTTATCGCCAGCCAATGTAAAGAGTCTTATAAGCATAGCATATCGCTCTGCGCCCAAAACTCTCAATGCGAGTTTCAACATTGGCTTAACGACTTTGTTCTCCAACTTCTTACCTTTATTTTTCTCTTCCTTTGTATAAGAAGCAAAGCCATTCTGCTTGGTACTTGCCTTCAAAAGCAAGCGACTATTCTTCAATATTTTATAGAAAGGTGTGTTAATCTCAAAAGGATTAAATTCTACCTTATGATCATTGAGATAAACTCTAAACATCCTTCTTTGCAAAGGAGTTATTACAGAGCCATCAAAATAATGATTGAAACCATAGGTCATCTTGCTAAATCTATCATAACCATTCGCATAAACTCGCTCTCTGTATTCCTCAATAATTGGCTTAAACGAAGGATAAGTCGTTACATTGAACTGTGGATGACGACGGTTGATGATAGTTGTCTCGAATGGATCAAATCCAGAGAAATGGAAGAACAACAGCGGAAATTCATCTCCTGTTTTCTTTCTGCGAATCATGTACCCTTGCTTTTCATCGATGAAAAGCTCACGTTCATGCAGATTCCAAATAGCGACATTCATACCATGGTGAGATGACACACATGTTGCATCAGGGAAGAAACCAGGAATATAATCCATCCACTTTTGATCGACAAAAAGCCCTTCAGAACTTTGCGAATAACATTTATACTGTAAACGATTCTGCCACCACTTTGCAATTTCCTGACCTACTTTATCATTCTTTAATGCACAAAAGCCTAAGTTGTATATGCCTACCTTATTAAACGTCTCTTCTGATACCGCACCATCAAAATGCTCTTCAATATCACAATAATGAGGGGTCAGAACCACAGACTTATTATTTAAGCATTCATATATATAATCCAAAGGACGAGTTACGTAAATATCTGGATCGAGATAGATAACCTTCTCATAACCCTCCTTAAACAGCTTACCAAAACAGAATGGTTTAATGGAAGTATTGAACTCTATGACATCATATTTGAATGCCATATTCACCCAATCAGGTATCCAACTTTTATCCAAAGCAACTACACCATCTACATCTTCCACTCCATCTATCTTGTCTGCCAAGAAGATAAAGAAATTCAAACTCGGATTATGCTTCAAGAACGATTCTCTCAAAGTCAATGCTTGCGCCAAATAATTTTTGGCGCATATTGTAAATGCACAATTCATATTAATTAATTTATTTATTATTTCTTTCTATTTTCATCAATACTGTAGCAGGATTTCCCCCTACTACATTATAAGGAGGAACATCTTTTGTCACAACAGAGTTGGCTGCTACAATAACGCCATCACCAATATGTACATTTGGCAGTATCGTACATTTATCACCAATCCATACATTATCACCAATAATGACCTCACCCTTACTCTCAACTTTTCTTAAAGAAGGACGTTGCCGCAAAGATTCATATGAAGAATTACCATGTGAGTTATCTGTAATAGTTACCCACCGACCAGTAAGTACACCATTTCCAATAAATACTCTATTAACACAAGTAATATGATTATACTGTCCTATGTCACAATTCTCACCTATTATCAGTTCAGGAATTTTAGACGTAAGAGGCCAAGCTGTAAGTATGTTGTTCCTATCTATGCGTGTTTTCCTACCGATAACAATAAACTTACCTCCTCGCAGAAACAAACCACGTTGAACAAAACCATCACACTTTTTAAACTCGTTTTGTATCCAAAAAGAATAAAACCTATCAAGAACGGTTGCCAACCTTATATATATAAAGTGATAACTTATCAACTTATTTATAGGTTTGAACAGAATAACCAGTAATTTAAACACACATCTTTTTATAGTAGCCATCATTCTACACTATTTTTCTCCCAAAATCAAAAGCCTAGTAATACAGGTAGATATTGAGATTTTACATATTAATATTGTTATAAAACACAAGAAAAATGCTAATAATAATGATATAGCAATATCTACAAGAGAACTTCCTGTACTTACTATTTTAAAACCTGCTCTATTAAGAATATTATCCACAATAAAGACATGTATGAGATACATACCAAGAGTTTTGCTTCCCCAATAGCTGAACTTATTATACTCCTTAGAAATCAATTCCATAAGGATTATAACAGAAACAGCCATTACCACACCTTGTATATGGCGCAATATAAAAATATGAACATCGCCTAAACTCACAAGCTTGATTAAAGGGAAGAGATAGAAAGACTTATAAAAAAGTCCATATAATACACTCCATAGAATTACCCCCCCCACAACTCCGACAATCCTTGTAGTCAATGGGAGTCTGAAAAGTATATTAAGGACATCATACCTTCTTAAAATCAGTCCTATTGTAAAATAGGAAGTCATCTCCGAGAGGTTATTCCTTGTTACGAACAACATAGCTATATTAAGCATTATGGCTATTAGCCAAAATGTTTCTTTAATCTTCAACACAGCACAGCCTATCTCTATAAGTGCCGAAGCAAGTAGAATAAAGAACAAGCACTGTAAAAACCAGTAGCCATGCAGAAAGAACAGCTTGTCATGAGTCCAAGGCAACGACCATGCACTGACAAAAATGCAAGGTATCATGATTCTCATAAAATTCTTTTTGATATACAATCCCCATTCTCTTATCGTTTTATCTCGAAACAAAGAATGGTAGCAGGCATAACCTGAAAGGATCATAAACAATGGCATATTAAATGATTCTATAGCAGGTCCAACCTCTCCAAGGTTAGCAAACGAACCTACATGATAGATAATAACAAGTAGCATCGCCATCATCTTAGAATTATCAAGCCAAGAAAGTCTAGGTTTAATATTTATTCCCATATCCATTTATATGTCATAAAATCGGAGTCCAAATAACTAATATGCGCCCCAACAATATATGCTAAAAATAACAAAGAAACGACTTACATTGATTGCGTTTGATTCTTGCTGTGACATATCTTACAATCTAATTTTATTATTATCATCTAATATACCATCATTCCGCAATCCTGCCAATATATCATCTCCAATATGAAATCCATAATGTGATATATAAGATCGAACTTTATTTTTTAGAGCATTAAATTTTGGTTGCAATAAAAGTTTATTTCCTGTATTTGGATAGGAAACTATAGGCTCTTCCTTTATTTTCCATCCCTTCAAATATGCATAAAATGGCAGTAAATCCTCTCCTAAGTAGCCTAAGATTCTATTGCATCTTGAATAATTTGACAATGGGTATATCTTACGCAAATCTTCAAGGATTCCAAACTGCCATTCTGCAAACTCATCAAATAGCTTCTTCTTACACAAAAACATATTACATGGATACAAATCTATACCATGCACAAAAAACTTCTCAAACTGAGGGAAAATATCTGTATGCTTTTGTTTCATATAAAGATAAAACAAAGCAATATCTTCTGGAATCAATCCCATTTGCGCTGCACTAATTATATTACATGGCAAACAGGTCTTTTTTACCAACATAATATCGTATCCATGCATTAAGTCATCTACATTATCCTCTGTAATTATAGTTTTAAAATATCGTCTATAGTGACAAAGTCCAATATATTCAACATCTAAATTTTTCCAGCCCCAATATTGAGCTGTTAACTCACAATAAAGAGGATTCAATCTACTGATATTTTCACCAATATCATCGCCTTGAAACCCTAAATCAACATCTTTATGTAATGCTTTTCCTACATGTATTGGAAGATAGACATTATTTTTAAAGACTTCTGCTTGTTTATGACAAGCTACCAATATTTTAATTTTTTCCATTTTTATTTAAACGCTTAAAAGATAGTGTACCATAAATAACATAGCAAATCATAATATACCCCAGCCATATACGATAATTAAACAATGCCCACATTCTGCTTATATAATATTCTGAAAAGAAGGACATAAAACAAGCTGGTATCAAAGAGATGAAAATATAAAGAAGAACGGTCATTCTACCAGTTTGCCATATATTGCAATTTTTTAATTTTGAATAAATACTTTGGATAAAAATTCCGATTACAAAGCAAACGATAAACGTCCCCCAAAATCCAAAATCAATATAGTAATTATGAAATGTAGTTCTTACATTACCTAGTCCATATCCTCTGCGAGAATTAAAGTATAATACTTCATCTCTGTGGCTTTTAACCTTAAAATTAGCCCAAAAATTTTCCAACGTAACCTCTGCAAAATGCGTTGTCTTCACTTGAACATGATCGCTATAAATAAAATCATCTAAGTTTTGGATTTCTGCTCCACAATATTCTACAAAAACAGACAGTCCAGAATCTTCTGATTCTTCTCTTCCAATAAGATAACCTAACTGTTGAAACGACATTGCAAATGTATAGATTGCCAACAATGTTATTATTATTTTCTTGACATTTATTTGAATGTTATTATGCTTCATGCAAATAAAATAAGAAACTCCAAAAGCAACAATCATCCAAAGCATAAACGTTCTTCCAGAGGACAAAAGTGATCCAACTAAACAAAGCACAAAGATAGCCCATATCCAATTCCTTTGTCTTCTGAAATCCTTTTTAAAACTATAAACAGCACTTAAATATGCAAATATATTGCCACAGATGTCTGGTAGCCCAACGAAGAAACTAAAACCAAAGGGCAGCTTCATAGCATCATCACCAAATTTCAGAGCTTCTGTATGAAGAACTAAAGCTGCCGCCAGACTACCACCACCATAATAACTCATTAGAAAGTACACCTTTATAAGGTACAAAACAATAATAGAGAAAAATATCACTTTCAATCGTTTCACCTTAATTATAGGCGTAAGTCTAATAATATCCTTTTCAGAAAGAGTAGAACTTGTTATCTGTAAATTTCCTTTTGCTAATTGAACTACCAAACAGCCTAAAGTGAAACTTAAGACCCCTCCAAAAATTAGCCAAAATGTACCTGCATGTATATTTATATTCCATTCTTCTGTATATATAGAAAGACTCAGAGAGCAAATAAACATACCTGCCGCAAACAAAAAAGAAGGAGCTGACAATTCTTTCTTAAAAAGAACTATATAGTCTATAAAAAGTAAAGTGCCTAAAGATATAATCAAATAAAACAAATACATAAGAACCTTCTTTATTTATTATATTTGTCTATTACCTTCTCAATAACTGGCGCCATGTCGTAATACTTGTATTCCGCCAATCTACCACCGAAGATAACATTCTCCTCCTTATCCGCTAAAGTCTTGTACTTGGCATATAGCTCAGAGTTCTGCTTGTCATTCACAGGATAGTATGGTTCCATACCATCCTTCCACTCTGTGGAGAACTCTTTCGAGATAACGGTCTTTGGGCATTCATACACATCCTGACCAAACATCTCGAAGTGCTTGTGCTCAATAACACGAGTGTAAGGAACTTCACGCTCAGTATAGTTCACAACCGCATTACCCTGATAATTTGGTTTATCAATAATCTCTGTCTCAAAACGTACTGTACGATAGTTTAGTTTACCAAACTGGTAATTATAGAATTCATCTATCTTGCCTGTAAAAACTATCTTGTCAGCTATCCCCTCCCAATAAGAGCGGTTTTCAAAGAAATCTACATTCGTTTTCGTCTCTACTCCTTCAAGTAACCCATCTATCAGTTTGTTATAACCACCAACAGGGATACCCTGGTACTTATCATTGAAGTAGTTGTTATCGAAGATGAGGCGAACTGGTAAACGCTTAATAATGAATGCAGGAAGTTCTGTACATTTTCTTCCCCACTGCTTCTCAGTATACCCCTTGATAAGTTTTTCGTAAATGTCTTTTCCAATCAATACCTGAGCCTGTTCCTCCAAGTTACGAGGTTCAGTTACGCCATCTGCTTTCATACGAGCAACAGCTTCCGCTTTCTGTTCATCAATCTTAGCCTGTGCTTCTTCAGGTGTAGTTACGCCCCACATCTGATAGAAGGTGTTCATATTGAAAGGCAAATTATAAAGTTTGCCTTTATAGTTAGCCACTGGCGAATTGGTATAGCGGTTGAACTCAACGATAGAGTTCACAAAGTCCCACACCTTCTTATTGGATGTATGGAAGATGTGAGCGCCATACTTATGCACGTTGATACCTTCGATATTCTCACAATAAATGTTACCACCTAAGTGAGAACGCTTATCTATTACCAAGCACTTCTTACCTTGCTTATGAGCAAGATGTGCGAATGTTGCTCCGAAAAGACCGGAGCCAACTATTAAGTAATCATAATGATTTTCCATATAATAATTATCGTTTTATTTTTGACAATATTTGAACTAGCATTTCGTCCTTGCAGATACATAGGATAATGAAGTAAGCCAAGACTCCACAGCAACCTTGCAGAAGCAAGATGGTGAACGCTGGCAGTTGTAAGAGGCTTAAACCATATAAGACGAAAGCCATCACAATGCAACCCAACGCATAAGTGAAATGTGATTTCTTAAAATATATGATAGGTATATACTTGCGACCAATGAAATACATCGAAACAGTCGTGGCTACCTCTGCTCCCAAATAAGCTATAGACGTACCTATATAAGAGAAAAACGGAATCAAACACAGGTTGAGAATCAAATCTGCAACCGCTCCTATACCGCAACAAAAAGTTACGATATTGATTTTCCCTTTAGGAAACAACACCTGAATGCCAAAGACATTAGAGATTGCGACCATTAATATAATCGGTGCTATAATCTGTGATGGCAATATAGAATGTTCGAACTTAACTCCACATAAAGCCGTGATAAGACTTGGTGCACAGAAGATGAGACCAATCGTCATCGGAAGTGCTATCGCCAAAGTGAAATCGTAAGACTTTTGAATCAAACGATTGAATTCATCTTCCTTGTTCTCTGCAATGAGATGTGATGCTCTTGGCATCATGACTGAGCCCAAACAAGAAGACATCATCAACAACATTTGCATCACCTTGGTAGCAGCAGCAAAATATCCTACCGCCAAAGCATTCTTCAGGAATCCCAATAATACAGTATTCAGTTGGAGATAAATACTGGTTACCACAGAGAACGAGAATACCTTCAAGACTGGCTTGACATGTCGCTTGATATGAAGTTCTGAGAAGATGATGTTCTCACGATGGATGTACTTACGAAGACGGAAGAAGTTGAAGATATTACCACCTAAGACTCCAAAGACGGTATAACAACCATAGTAGAGTAAATCTGTCTTACTCTTCACAAAGATGAATAAGAGAACGACAGAAACCGTCTTGATGATAAGTCCTCGTATGGTGATATATTTAAAATCCTCTATTCCCTTATAAAACCATTCACAGCCGATAGCCGTAAAAAAGATGGTAAGGCTCAGAATCAAGAACAATGGTATGTTGACTTGAATCTGCGGAACAGTCAAACAAAGGATGGCGACTATAGCGTATCCCACCAATGTCAGCATCGAGTGCAGCAACAGGATCTCCATCGCCGTTTGATTCATCTGTACCACATCACTTCTATCTCTTGCTATCTCCCGGATGGCATACATCGGTATGCCTAAACAAGTGAACAAGGATATATAACTGATAATGGACTGGAAGAAGTTGATCTGTCCGATACCATCAGCCTCTATAACTCGGCAAACATAAGGAAAGGTTATCAATGGGAACAGCATCTGAGTTCCCGTATTGATAAGGTTGAGTATATAATTAACTTTTACTGATTGTGCCATGTATACATTTTACTGATTGAATTTTATTCTTTATCCAAATTACAAGCATCGCCAAGATGATGGTTCCAAATAACCTTATAAAGAAAGCAAGGAATGCATCTACATTACTCGTTACAAAATCTCCCAAACCTAGATAGGTCAGATACACCAACACATAGTTGAAAGGATCGGAGAAGAGATAAAGCTCATAACTATAACGAGAGAATGTCTTGTAAAGTCTGAGATTGGTAATACATTTGAATGTGCCAAAATATTTGGTAAACTGGATCATGATGATGGAGCCATATACGCCCATCACTACTGTATATATATAATGTGCTGCTTTCATAAAAACAGTATCACCATTACCATATTTCAAAAAGGAAAAGAACAAGAGGTTATAAATTACAATGTTGAGCAGTAAGATTTGCCCCCCCCCACATCGTTGCATCAAGCTTGCGTAAATACTTAAAGCCAAATGCAAAATATACCAAATGTTTGAATGCAGCAAATATGCCCAGGAACTCAATTCCCTTATTGGTAAAATACGTTGCTACTATAGAAACGCCTACCAAACTAGACAGGAACCACTGTTTATCCGTAAGATGCTTCTGATGCAAGCCATAATACATAAGAAATATCCAAAACAGGCTAGCCACGAACCAAAGATGTGAGTTACCCATCAAAAGGAATTGCCCCAGGACTATATCCTCTAATACGTTGGCGGACTCAGAATAATAATCACTCATATACTTTAGAGGCACGGACAAGAGCAACGTGGTAAACAAGAAAGGCACAAGAAGCCTTCTTGCCTTGTTACTCACAAATGCCTTCAAGCCCGCTACCTTATGAATGGTCAAACTAAAGCAAGCTCCACTCAGCATCATAAATAATGGCATGTGGAACGTATAAATAAAGCTTACCATCATACAGAGCAGTTTCTCTCCAACGGAATAGTCCGTAGGCCAGATATCACTGAAATAATCTATACCACCATAAGGTGTCATCAAATTGGTATAAGTACAGTGCCCTATGATAACCAATAACATGGTTAAAGTTCGAGCATCATCTATCCATAAAATATGTTTGTTTTGCATTGGAAATTACTTGTAATCTACTAAATGAGTTGGTTATCGTATAAATCATAATTTTGGAGAGACATATTTTCTGTTACTCGTTGAGTATTGTCTCATACCATTCACATATATAACCTCGGAAATGTATTCACCTTATCCCCCTTCTTCTTGCGCATCTCCTTTGCCTCTGGTATGGCATCGTCGTAAATGTCTTGAAACTCCTCTGGGAGCATCGAGATGCATGCGCTCTATAAATTCTGTCTCTGCCATAAGACTCTATTTGTATAAATCTACGTTGATATCGAAAGGTGAATCGAAATCTTTCAGCATGGCATGCTTTGTATCTTTCTCTGAAAGATTGGCATGTTCTGTAGGAATTTTCCAATCAATACCGAGGGTTTCATCGAGAATCGAGATACCTCCATCAGCCTCTGGATGATAGAAGTTATCACACTTGTATTGGAAGACTGCTGTTTCTGAGAGAACAGCGAAACCATGGGCAAAGCCCTTTGGAATGAAGAACTGACGATGATTGTCTTCTGTCAGTTCTACAGCCACATGCTTGCCATAGGTTGGTGAACCTTTACGAATATCCACAGCGACATCAAGTACTCTACCTTTTACGCAACGTACCAGTTTGCTCTGTGTGTAAGGTGGGCGCTGGAAGTGCAGACCTCGCATCACACCATAGCTGCTCATTGACTCATTGTCTTGGCAGAAGTGAACACTGTGTCCCAGGATTGGGGCAACCTTCTCATCAAATTCTCGCTCGCTGAAGCTCTCGAAGAAGTAGCCACGAGAGTCGCGGAAGAGGCGTGGCTCTAAAATGAGAACGCCTTCTATTTCTGTTTTGATTATATTCATCGTTTTATATTTTAAGAAAGGCAGGCTCCATACCAAGAGCCGAAAAGTAGCTTATAAAATAAGCCCCAGGCATTTCACCTGCCATAATTATTTCCTGCTTAAAATTCCAAATTCTTTTTTAATGTTTGATTTTTCTCATCAAGTATTGAAAGGAGATACTTGCCATAGTCGTTCTTCAACATGGGTTGTGCATTCTCCCGTAATTGCTCTGCAGTAATCCACCCCTGGCGGTAAGCGATACCTTCCAAGCAAGCTACCTTCAAGCCCTGGCGCTTCTCTAAGACTTCAATAAAGGTTGATGCTTCAGAAAGGGAATCATGAGTTCCGGTATCAAGCCAGGCAAAGCCTCTTGCCATGGTCTGAACCTTCAGCTGCTTATCCTTCAAGAACTCCTGGTTTACGGTGGTGATTTCCAACTCACCACGAACGGATGGCTTGATATGCTTAGCTACATCTACCACCTTGTTAGGATAGAAGTATAAACCTACCACTGCATAGTTGCTCTTTGGATGCTGAGGCTTCTCTTCAATGCTCAGGCAATTGCCTTGCTCATCGAACTCTGCAACACCATATCGCTCAGGATCACTTACGCGATAACCGAAGACGGTTGTCTTGTTATTCTGCTCTGCATCTACTACTGCTTGATGCAGCATCTGATTTAATCCTGCACCATAGAAGATATTATCGCCTAATACGAGGCAAGCGGAATCATTACCAATGAACTTCTCTCCGATAATGAAGGCTTGGGCTAAGCCATCTGGTGATGGCTGCTCTGCATACTCGAACTTCACACCTAATTGGCTTCCATCGCCTAAAAGGCGTTTGAAACCGGGCAGGTCAAATGGTGTTGAAATAATGAGTATCTCACGGATGCCTGCCAACATCAATACTGATATTGGGTAATATATCATCGGCTTATCAAAGATAGGTATCAGCTGCTTGCTGATTCCCTTTGTGATGGGGTACAAGCGTGTACCGCTTCCACCTGCTAATACTATTCCCTTCATAAAATGATATTAATTATTTTCCAAACTCCTTAATTCTTTGCTCTTCTTTCAAAGAGCAAACAAGCAGTTGTCCGTGCTTCTCGGCTACGATATAGCCATCCAATCCTTGAACTACCACCTTGCTTTCATCGGCTGCATGAACCACGCTGTTCTTGCATTCATACAAGCGGATGTCCTTGCCTACCTTGGCATTGCCAGCCTTATCCTGTGGAAGCAAGGTTCGGAGACTGCCCCAGCTGCCTAAGTCGCTCCAGCCAAACTCGGCTGGCAAGGTATAGATTTCCTTCGACTTCTCCATCACGGCATAGTCAATGCTTATCTTCTCGCAGGTTGGGAAGAGTTTGCTGACTACCTCTTTCTCCTGTTCAGTATAGAAAGAAGGTGCCATCTCGTCCATGATGCTGGCAAGCTGAGGCTGGAAGGTGCGGATTGCCTTGCTGATGGTATCAATGTTCCATACGAAGATTCCGGCATTCCAATAGTAATTGCCAGCAGCAAGGTATTGCTCGGCTGTCTCCAGGTTTGGCTTTTCCTTGAAAGCCTCCACCTTGTAGATTTCATCTACGGATGTTGGCTCTGCTGAGGCTATATAGCCATAGCCTGTTTCCGGGCGGCTTGGCTTAATACCGATAGTAACGATGGCGTTCTTATCGGAAGTATAGTTCAAAGCCTTGCTGAGCACTCGCTGATACTCCGAGGTATTAATGACGAGGGCATCGGATGGTGTCACCACGATGTTGGCATCAGGATGCTGCTTCTGGATTTTCCAACAGGCATAAGCAATACATGGAGCTGTATTGCGAGCCTCTGGCTCTGATAATATGTTATCTACTGGAATGTCAGGGATTTGCTCCTTGACAATGCTAATGTATTTCTCGTTTGTCACTACCCACATGTTCTCGACAGGACAGATTGGCTTCAATCTATCTACTGTCAATTGAATGAGGGAACGGCCGACACCCATCACATCCATGAATTGCTTTGGGTAATCGGGGGTTGACATTGGCCAGAAGCGGCTGCCTACGCCACCAGCCATGATTATGATTTGTATGTCGTGCATAAATCTTGTTCTTTAAATAATAAAGATTTCTAAAATCATCCCGTCCTTCTTTACCATTAAAGAAGGCTCCACCTCTCATCTCGGTCTTCTCCCCTCAGGGAAGAAGAGGGAAACCGCCCTCCGGTGCTCGGAACCGCTACGCTATAAGGTTGGCGGACCATCAAAGGTCTTCGCCATATTGTGCGGGATGGGACCGCTTTGATGCTGGGCTTTCTATACCTAACCTTAAGCCTTATTTACATGGATCAGCAAAAAGAAAAGACTAGTTATATCTATAATTGTCTCCTCATTAACTTTGCTGCAAATTCCAAGAAATCTGCAACATTCTTGAAATTATCAAAATGCTGGCAATACATACTTGCATAAGGTTCGGGAAACCTACTGCGTATATCAGCCTTTATCATATTTGCCAAAACCTCCTTTGTGTAAGCTTTCAGCAATTCGTTGTATTGTTCCTCGCTCATAATATTCTCTGTTATTTCAACATCCTTACTATAAACATCGCCTCATAAACTACGATACAACCATCAAGAACAGCATTCGAAATACAAAAGCAAAGTATCTTTGCTATTCGGTTGGTATTATCTGATGTTTGAGACATTTTCAACTATCCAACTAATATATTTCTTTTAATAATTTTGGAAGCTCATTATAATCTCTATACCATATCACTCTCAAACCTAGTTCCATGAAAATCTGCTTTTGGATTTTCATTGCTTCATCGTTTTTTGCTTCCGCATTTTTATCTGTACCAAATTCTGATATACGTGGCAAGAAAACAAAATGTCTTGGATCATTTTCACTATCCTGAATGGCAATATCAAGAAGGCGTCGAAGATTAGGATCTGTCATTGACAAACCGATAAAGATGCAGGTCGTTCTACTCAAAGCATGAAGCTGTTCCACATTTGACCAGTTGTAAGAACTTGCATAAACTCTATGGTACTCTTCTTCACTCAAAACGGGAACGGACTTTATGTCATCTTTATTGGCATAAGGGATAAATCCATGCACATGATAAATAGGGAAAAAACGTTGCGGTTGATTCTGCCCAAAGACAGAATAGCATCCTATACCTCTTTCTCTTAAGGCTCTTTCCATCACATCATCAAAATTATAAGTAATGATGCTCTGAGCTTGCGATTTCTTACTATCGACAAGATTACATATTTCGTCAATAAGTGGAGAACGATATGCCGAAATACCACCATAAAGTGCATCATGCAGGCATTGATAATAATCCTCATCATTAGACTTTTTCTCCATCATCATTCTGACGAATCTTCCCATAACAATAGAAGAGTTATAACAAACCTTTGTTAGTTTCTCCATATCTCTATCTTTGAATTCTTTCTGCTTGCAAGTGTCTATCATATCTTTCAGAAGATTCCACCAAGAAGGAAGATTTGCGGACATACTAACACCAGCCCCTAAAAATAAGGTAAACCTTTCTTCTGTAAGACTTGTCTTTGCCATTTCTAAAGATTTGTTTCGGTCTATATGCCAATTATAGGTGGTTCTATTCGGGATTGTAGACAATCTATTCCCAGACAATTTATCCCAAAACTCTTGTAATGAGTAAATCTGAAACTTGTTATTATATTGCTTTCTTATTCTGTCTTTTACTGAAACAGGTATCATTCCAAAGGCATACAAGAGAATAAAGTTGCGAATTTCATGCTTTAGACTGAGTTGCCGATATAGCATCTCATACCTTGATAAGGTATCAAATAATATTCGTCCCTTAATTTCAATAGCAGTAGCACCTTCAAGACCGAAATCAATTGTTTTTTGATCTATTTGCCTTTTCACATTCCCCAATCCATCAGGAAGGAAAATATCATAATAAAGAGGACTATATTTTGATCTGACTTCTGTAGCAAATCGAATATTATAGTTTGAGAGCATCATTGTAATAGCATCAATTGCTTCGCTCTCACTTCTAAAGTATACTGCATTCATTTATTTTTTTTTATAAAGTATCATCTATTCAGTTTCCCATTCATCACAGATAGAATGGTAAAACTCCTTGTTCTTTCCCTCATTCAACCAATTCTCCACGAAATGTGGATTATCACTTTTTGGTTTAGGACTAGCTGTGTTTATACGAGCCATTACTGGTGTTCTTACTGCGTCTCCTAATATAATAGCATGTTGTTGTGGCAATATTGGCAATTGATTCAGAACTTCTGAACTTGCAGAAGATACCAACTTACGAATATATTGCTGGTCGTCTGGATTCTGCAGACGATGAATGATAAAACTATTGCACTGAGAAAGAACGGTCTTTGATAACTCTGATGGTCGCTGGCTTGAAATAACTAGTGACAATCCATATTTACGACCCTCACGAGCTATTCGCTCAAAAACTTTGCGAGATATAGAAGTTCTGTCTTTCTTATTAATTTCCGGGATGTAATTCTGAGCTTCTTCCAACACCATAACAATCGGCATTGTTCCTCTATCTTCATCCTTGAACCTTGAAACAAATTCAAGGACGATTCTACCAACAAGTCCCGTAATCGTCTCTAACACCTCAGAAGGAAGGAGCGACATATCAAGAATTGTAATTTGGCTAGGAGATCCTTGCTCTACATCAACATTCACATTCTTAATGTACTCGGTATAAATATCACTGTCTGTTGTGTCATATACTTTGCAGTAATCACCCAAAAGAAAAGAGATGAATTTAACCAATACATTTTCTATATTCTCTACAGTTTCCATCATCAATGGACTGGAAATACGCATGTCATCCTTAAATGATTGCATACGCATTTTCAAGGTTGATACGTATTCAGTCAAACGGTCAGACGAAGTTTCTTGTTCTCGGATTGCAACATCAAAATAGGTTGACAACAAATCCGAAAAATTATAGAATATAGGCAAATCTAAGCTTCTGTTCTCTGATGTTGTTGCAACATTTTTGTCTGCAATGAATTGCTCTATTAGTTTTTGTAACTTTGGCAAAACATCAGTAATCACACTGAGATCAACACTACCATTTAGAAAACCTTTTTCATTTTTCGTCAAACTTCCTCTTGCCTTTGTAAGTTCTTCCAAAACCTCTATCAGTTCATCATATAAATTTGAATTAGACTTTGCTTTTGCACTTTTGAACATTTTAAGAGTTGTTCCTAAATCATCTATAAGACAATTTTTCATCGTGTAAGAATTCCCTTGTAAGGAAGTTAACAATGAATTTAACTGCGACAGCTGAAATTTAGATAGAGTTTCCGTGGTTTCTTGAACATCGTTAGTACTTTTTGCCAATCCAACAGCTCTCTTTAGAATTGGTGCTTGACTACCAGATGTTGGTTCGAACAGGTAATCCAAGTCATCATAGTTCATAAACCAATGAGGTATGCGAATTCCTTCCTTAGTTATTGCTAAAGGATTAACAACATCTTCTTCCGGCAACTGAAAAGCATTTTTATATTCACCATTGGTATCAAAAATTATGAAATGAGCACTTTTCAACTTCTTCCCATTGTACGAAAAATGAAACAAACTCTGTAATATCGAAGATAACGTGCATGATTTACCCGAACCTGTATTACCTAAGATTGCCGCATGTTTGCCAAAGAATTTGTCAGGATTGATTTTTATCTTGAAATCAGGAAAAGCAGGAGACATGCCTATTGGTAAATAGAAATCATGCTCATAATCAATCTCTTCATTTTCTTTCTTTTGATCAAAGATTTTCTCCAAATCTTCCCTTACAACATACCATACAGGATTATCAAGTATTGGATAATTGTAAACACCCATAACATAACTTTTGTTATTCTCTATAGTACCAATCATAGTGGCAGACAAATATCTCGAAGATTCCGTCAAGAAGATAGAATGATTACTTTTACTCATATCTGTTTCTTCACGTGTCTGCACACGATTGACCATTGCTACTATTCTGTCAGCTCCAACAGGTATTATTATATAGGAGTTTATTCTTGCTATTGGATAGATTTCATGAAAACCGCTCTTGTATAAGCTTTTCAAGTCATCATCCAATTTGACATAAACAGTCAGGCTGTCAACTGATACAATTCGTCCAACTTGTCGTTCTTGTTCCATAGTTTATTCTTTTTTTAGCAAACTTTCCAACGTTTTAGTTACTTCTTCCGAAGAAGATGCATCAGCAAAGTTTGGCATTAATTCCGTTGAAAAAGTCAAAAAATCACCTAAGTCGTTTCCTTCCAATATGATAATTCGAGGGTCTTTCAAGTCGCGTAGTCTTTTAATTTCTTCAGACTTTTCTGACTTTTGAAAATTCACAATTATCAATGTAAAAGAAGGATTTGACAAGGCTTGATAGATGATATCATTAAAATGTTCATCACAGAAAGAATAACCTACAGCAAATAACACGGATTGTGGTTGGAAAATTGCACAACTGAACTGACGTATAAGTTCCGAATATGGCAAATCCAAGGTATAGGATTTCTTAACCGCAGAAGGATAAATCATTAAATCGCCATAATTGAAAGATGCATCATCTCCATTCGCTTTTATCAAGTCGATAGGCAATTCTTTTATGCCATAGACATTAGAAGCATTCAAGTCGTAATCTTTCACCCATGTTATTGAACCATGCAATTTGAAATAGCGAACGACTTTCTCGATACGCTGTACTTTTCCAGATGTTGTTGAGCCTGGATAAAAAATATCATAATCGAAAGTTTCAGGTTTAAAATACCTGTGATGAAATCCAGAGAAACCATCTATATACTTAACTCCGATATTATCAAATGCATATTCAAAAGCCAAATCATAATTGCTTGTGAAGATATTCGCTCTTTTGAGATTCAAAGGACGTTGCAGTAAAGACTTCAAGAATTTCTCATGAAAGATATATTTATCCTTTTTGAATAATTCCTTATATCCTTTACTCTTAATACGCTCCAAATCTCTATCGCTGGTCGTTCTAAGATGAACATCGCATAGATTGAACATTGCCTTCTTGATGGCAGAAATCAAATTGCTTAATCTTGTAACTTTATCATTATCTTGCTCAGCTTCTGCTACATACAAATTGGCAATAAGGTAATTCAACAAAGATTCCAATGGGACTTCTATTTCTCCATATTCATCAACAACCTCTACTTCATTCCCTTTTTCGGTTTTCTTCTTGACATCACAATTTCTATAGAACTCACCATCATAAATATACTTCCATCCATAGGAGTCTGTTCTGACCTTATCTTTCTCTAACCCACTCGTTACATTCTTCTGCATCTTTTGAATGTAAGCTTTGAAATCATTTGCAATATCCTTATTCTTGCCTTTAAGGATGTCATCTTCAACGGCAAACGGAATGTTTTGTATAGAAGCTGCTCCTAAATGAATTGATGACCCCGTACCAAAAAGGAAAGAAACATTATCCAATTCCAAATAATCACGGAACATCTTCTGTATACGCTCAATAACATTCGGGCGCATTTCTTTCTGCTGTTCTTCAGAAAGGGACTTGCTATCATCTACAACTTTTCCCCATTCACGAAGGACATTTGTTCCACCTATATAGATATTATTGTCTTCTACAAACATAGCATCAAATGAATTAGTTAATAAACCGACTACTTTTCCTTATTATAGAAAAACTGATAGTAATTCATTCCTGCAGCTTCATCAAAGCCTTGGACGATTTTGTCATGTCCTCCCAAGATATTTATCTCAAAATTGGAGTCAAGATATAAAGTCGTTTTTGGTAGTGAACTTTTCTTTTTTACCAATGGCATTTCTATATGGATGTCAATATCCTGCATTTGACAAGGATTTTCTTTCGATGACAAATAGCTTTCAAATTGCTTATCCAAACCGCCTTCACCGAAAATTTCTTTTGAAAAATCATGGACTGACACGGTTTCAGCCTGCCCCAATGCCTTTCTTACCTTAGATATAAGATTGGCTTTTCCTACCTTTGATTCATCAGAGTAATTGTCCGCAATGAAAGCCTTGCAAGAGTTTAGAAAATTCTTGGTTTGTGAGTATGATGTTGCATCTGTCATAACGTGGAGAAAATCGTCTTTCCAATACTTAGACTGAATGCCTTTTGACTTTTTATCTACAGAGAAAACAACATAGCCATTTTCTTCATTGACATTGAAAATCAAGCAGCCTTTCTCTACCTTAGAGAAACTTATGACCTCTGACTTTTTTATCTCATAGCCATGTTCTGTATGGAAATATTGATAAGCAGGTTGCTTGTTTTCAGTCTTTAGCATGGCTATTGCATCCGTCTTCTTGCCATCAATTTCACAATCTGACAGATAAACAATGTTCAACTCTCCAGACTTTGTCATCGGGTGGGATGTTTTCTCATAGAGAATTTTCGCGATAAACTCTGATTGCTCTTGAAATCTTGAGGCATTTTCAAATATAGTTTTGACAAATGTATATATTGGATTTAATGCCAATGTACTTTCAAAGTAGAAGTGACATGGCTCTTTGGTGTCAAAAGACTTAACCAACATTGATGTTATATCAGAAGATATATCCGTATAGTCAAGTTCTTTCTCAGAGAATGAGACACCTTCATCTCTGCTTTTGTTGCCAACATAATGAACTATCATGTGGCTTATGTTGCCTATTTTAATTTTCATTGTCTTTGTTTTGCTCTAAAACATATTGGGGAATCAAGGCATTGCCATTCGTAAAATTTTCTTTGGTTACGAAATAATCCAACTTGTTTTCTCCTGTCCAATAAGTATCTGGTGCATGCTCAACAAGGATTATTTGGAACTGCTCTTTTTTCTCCTCAGTCACATATTTCATGAATCGGTTGATACCTGCGAAAGCATCAAGTAATTTTTCCTTGTCGGTTGTCTTTACATTCTCTGAACCTGCATAATATGGTATGCTCGGTTGGTCTATGAAGAGAAACTGACCGATATGACGCATATTCAAATTCTCGAAGAAATAACGATGAATACCTAAGAAGAAGCAAAGATGAAGGAACATATAGTTGGACTGGCTACCTATAACATCATAATTGAGTATTGACTTGCCATTGTTCAGCATTAGACGCTCCTGTTTCATATCATATTTGGTATAGCAGTGCTCATAATGCTCCATATATTGGAAACCATCAAAGATATGCTGGATACACTCGTTCAGTTTTGGAATGGAGACCAATTGTTTCTGCTCTATTGCATCCTTCATTTGCTCCAATACGGAAATTCTCTGAGCGTCTTCTTCATTGAAGATTTCTATATTTTTTAATTCTTCCTTATGTTTCTTTTGCCAAAGTCGTTCCAGCTCTACTATTTTAGATTCCAAGAAACCAATTAGTTTAATGTTATTTACTTGTTGATACAGGGAACCTTTTTGCTTGGTTATCTTCTCCATACTATCCTCTATTGATTTTAACTGTAATTCCAAGCTGTGTATTGCCTGTTCTGAGACAAATGGCAAGGTCTCTATCTGTCGCTTGTTTGACGATATCTTTTCCAAGGAACTTTTTAGAGATTTTACAACATGGGATGTCCACATATTGGATCCTTGACTGATAATTTTCTCGTGCAGCACTTCAACAGGTTTCAATGAATCTTCAACCAATCCCAATGACTTGATATATTCTTCCTGTTCTTTCTTTGCACGTTTTATGTTTGTCAACTGAAGACTTATGCGCGAGTGCTTTTCCTGCAAAGCCTTGAATTCTTCGTCGTATTTGTCTTTTTCTTCCTTTGGAACAGTATTTTCTTCCAAAATTTGCTTCAAAGCAAGAATCTGTTTTTCATCAGGATAGTCTTGTATTTTATCTGTCAATAGTTTTGCATCAATACACATATTGACAAGTTGAGTTAAAAGGTCATTAAAGCCATCTGTTTTGCTTCCTAATGACTTTTTGTAGCTATCATAACTTTTCTTTTTCTTCTGAAGATTTTTAAGTTCCTCATTTATCTTATTAATTTGTTCTACATCAGGAGTCAAAACAGACTCCACAAACTTGCAACGATCTTCCGTTTCTTTAAACATGTCGATGCCATAGAATTTGTAGTTCAAAAAATCGTATGGGGAAGTTATTATATTTTCTGTCAAAGCATTGAAAACAAAGCTTGATCGATAGAAAAGTTCTTTATTGGATTTATATCCAAAAGCTCTATCTAACTCTCGTCTCGCATCATTGACATGCGAATTACATGACGTTGGATAAAATGGCTCAGGAAAAGGTTCATATTGGAGATACAGCTCTGGAGGAACGACATCTACTGTAGGTCTTTTCCTTGCTATGGCAAAGAACTTGTCACCAACATTGAATTCCAAACCATACCAGCGTGCATTTTCGTTAATAACAGGGAATACAATGTTTGGGCGACCTGACAATAGGCAATAATCTATAATAGCATAAATATTGCTCTTACCTGTAGATGAACTTCCTGTAATGACATTTACCCTATTGTTCTCAAAGGTGATGACACGAGGCTTTATCCCTTTGTCGAACCATATAAATAGTTTTGATATAAAAATTTTCATAACTCAATATTCAATTTATGGTAATCATTGACTATATCAGCATCCTTTACCAACTTCAATAGCTTAGAAGCAGCAGTTTGGATACCAACAAATCTCTTGCTATCACATTTTGACAATATAGACTCATAACTTGCTGCATTTTCTGCTATGACAAACTCTCCATACAAAGAAACTAAATTCAAGTCTAAGAGAATTGATATCCCATTTACGACTTGCGAAAGCAAATCAATGTATCTATCATTGAAGTTGCTCAAATAAACCTGGTTTTGTGTAACAACAGAATCAAAACTGTTATAGTTTTGATATGTCATTTTTTGAGTGATGTTATCATCTAACAAAATCGGCATAAGTAGAGCCACTTTTGACAATGGTATTCTTGGTGATACACTTAACATAGACATAATCGCAAAAGCAGTTATAGCCACATTATTATATATATAGTAACCAGAGATTTTCATTTTTACTTTTTCAATTTAGGATATACATCATAATGCAAACAAATGGTAGGGTGCTCCATATCATTGGTCATATTTAAAAACCAACCAGAAGAAAAAGGCTTGTATATAGAATGCATATTATCTATTGGTATATTTTTTCCAATGACTTCATAAAAACAATTTTGAGCAGCATCTATCTTTTCATCTTCTGATGAATCTTGCCTAATTCTTTGATGACACTTACGAAAAGGAATTGACCATATTCTTTTTGCTGAAAAATTCATAGAATTCTCTAATTCTGGTGTCATCTGTTGTGTTGAATAATACGTTTGCATAGAGTTCTTGTAACTTAGCCATGATCCATAATAATCTTCTATAGAATCTGGAAAATTCAACACGTTAATCTGTTCCAGATATTTTATAAAAGGTAATTCATTTACATCCTCAGGTATTTCTATATTATCATCTATAATTGGAGTAAGACTCTCATCACTAACTTTTTGGAGTATTCCTCTATACTCTTTCATAAAAGCATTTTTTTCATAAGATAATGTATTGTGATTAGATGCAGCATTTATCTTTTCTGTATGCAATTTCCCTAACAGTTCACAAACAATCTGCTCCGCCTTAGTTGGTCTGTTGTTTTGATTTAAAAACTTCTCATATAATGCGCCTAATGAATTGGGAACTTGCATTACTTCAACTTTTAACAAAAACATTCTCAACTCCACTTTTCCTAACTTCAACATTTTTTCGACTATAGGATAATACGAAACCGTATCTTTTACTTTCTGCAAAAAAGAAATGACTTCTTCTATGCCACATTTTCCCTGTTTCAAGCCTTTAATCTGTTCATAAAAGGAATTGGATAGAGTCTTGTTAGTATAGAGAATAAACCGATTACCATCTTTCAAGAAATCTATCTTGGAAATACTTATGGCATATAACGTAAGCCAATTGTCGAATGTTTTCCAAAAGTCAGAATCGGCATCTGTCATTTTAGCATCATCATCAACAGAGTTCTTTACTTGAATAAGCCATTTTGTTTTATCTGCACATAATACAACAATGTCATCCTCCGTTTCATACTTAATGACATCACCTCCTTTAATATCGAGTAAGAAAATTACAAAAGCCAAAAACTGAATATCAAATCCTAAAGCTTGCAAATCTGCTTTGTGGCGTTTTACAAATTCTTCTGTTGTTAATGGAACTCCCATAAGCTTTTTAATATATTATTCCACAGTTTCCCAAAAACTTCATAAGCATCCAACCGTATATCACCATTACAGCGTCCTCACTATTTTACAAGTAGTTACACCTATCCGTTTTTTGAAAAATGTTATATTTGGTTCCTCATTGCAGTATCGCTCTGCACTTGTCGCCACTCGAATGAGGAATATTGTATTATTCTACTTTTGATAGGATTACATCTGGGGAGGTTCCCATCAGGGTTATGGCAGAAATCTTATGACCGCCATTGGCATTTAAGGAATGACCACAATGATAGAGGCTATCGTCTATGATAAGCCAGCGGTCATGAGACTGCTTTTTCCATTTGCGAACATCTATATGATTATCGGGGAATAGGCGGTCATGCTCATCCATGAGACGTTGCATACCTTGACCTACACCTGCAGTATAAACTGTCGCTGTAACCTCTGGTTTACGAACATCTAACACACTTAGGGTTAACGATGAAACATAGCCATCTATGATGATTACCCGATGATTGGCTGTGCGAATCAAGTTCTCCAAAGCAACTCTTGCTGTATAGAAATCACCTTCGAAGAAGACCATCTCGGCAGGAGGAGTGGAGGTTCGAATGAAGAAATCGAGCTGCTGTTGCTGCTTGGCTTGGACGTCCTTTATTCGTTGCATCTCATCATGCTGCAACATAAGTTTGCCATCAATACGTTGCTCCATTTGAAGCATCTGCTGATGTACAGCATATCCACGAAGAAGATATTCCTTCAAGACATTGTTAGCCCATTGACGAAAGCGAATACCTTGATGACTATTTACACGAAAGCCGACTGATATAATCATATCAAGATTATAGTAATCCATATTACGTGTAACCATACGATTGCCTTCTTTTCTAACTGTTCGGAATTTCCGAACAGTTGCAGACTGCACCAATTCTCCTTGCTGATAAATATTAGTAATGTGCTCACTAATATTAGCTTTACTAGAACCAAAAAGTTCCATCATTTGAGCTTGCGTAAGCCATACCGTATCTTCTTCTATTTTTACTTGAAGAGAGATACTTTCATCTGGTTGATAGAGTACTATCTGTGAATCATCAGCCACGGGCTGTATATTATTGTCGTTTGCCATAATCATACATTTTTATTGCTAATATAGCGACAAAAGTACGATTTTATTTCGTAATCACCAAGGATTTAAGAGAAAAATGCATTTATTAACCTATGCTTGGCTTATGGCTAAACATTACAACACACAGAATGATTCTGCTTCCTTACCGGTTCTGCAGCGATAGTCATCACGCATTCGCTTTTCCATTTGTGCTATGTATTCTGCCTTTCGCTCCCTAGAAGCCTTGAAGCGACACATGAAATCTGCTTTTTTTTCTTCTATGGTCATAACGTATATTTTTTCGACTCCCCTGTCCCCCTCTTGCGAAGAGGGGGTCCTTACCCTATATACCCAAGCCCTAAATCCCTACCATAGGGATTAGGGATGTAACCGCCCTACTGTGCTGTTTTTCTAAAATCATCCCGTCCTTCTTTTTTGATAAAGCGAGCTGCACTCGGCAATTTGAAAGCAAGCTTTCATTGCACTCATTGGCATCGCTTTTTCCCATTAAAGAAGGCTCCACCTCTCATCTCGGTCTTCTTCAATGGTCTTTACACCCCCTTCGGTTCCCCCGTTAGCGGGGGACAGAAACCTCAGGGAAGAAGAGGAAAACCGCCCTCCGGTGCTCAGAACCGCTACGCTCTAAGGTTGGCGGGGCATCAAAGCCCTCGCCATGGGTGTGCGGGATGGGACCGCCTGGGTATAACTTGCTATTATCTTGCTAAAGGTACTGGGTACTACTCCTATTTTAAAACCACCCTGTTTTGCAATAAGTCACAAAGAGAGCGTAACGTTTTTAATGTATAAGGGCGAATCGTTCAGCATCGCATGCTTCGTATCTTTCTTTGAGAGATTGGCATGCTCTGTAGGAATCTTCCAATCGATACCGAGGGTATCATCGAGAATAGAGATACCACCATCAGCCTCAGGATGATAGAAGTTGCAACCTTCTCTTCAAACTCTCGCTCGCTGAAATTGTCGAATTTGCTATCAGGGATAGCATATGGGGCACTTTTGCCTGGTTCCGAAAGCATCTTATAAACATCGGAGCGGAAGCGGATTTCATTAAGATTTTTGTCCTCAACTCTCACAAAGACAAAGGTGGTAAGAAAACAGCCTCACGGACAACACGTTTACCTCGACTGTTTATCATGATACGTCTTTCCAAAGTGCGTCGGATCTGTTGTTACAAAACCATTTTCAGCTACATATCCTTCACTTTTTGCCATGGCTTCGCCGTCGTCCCCTGCAATAGTGGACGTAACCTGTGAGTGTATATTTGTCTCTTTCATCATGCGAATCAAGTTCGTTTTTTGATGACGTTCATCTGAATCTCGATATAAGAGACACAGAATCTCCTTGCAAAAATACGAAAATTGTTGGAAACTAGCAAATTATGCGTGTTAAAAAATTAATATCATTCTACGAAAATCAACATTATTTTACTATTCTTTTCGTACATAATTTCCTAAGTCGTTGATTGAACGAAAGTTTTCGGTTTTTCTGTATCTCTCATGTAAAGATTCAGGAAAAATGGTTCATTTTGGTTCATTTTACAAAATCCCTCTTTTTATTCTTTTTTGCAGCTTATAGGGCAGCCAGTATCTTGGCGTTGGCATCATCTACTTCTGAGCTTTTGATAGAATTGAGATAGATTTGCGTGGTGCCTTCTCCATCTTTCGTTTGGTTGCAACCTTTGTGATGATGACAGATACACCTGATACAATTGCCTCTAAACGAACAAAGGGAAACAACCAGTCTTTGGTCGTTCCCCTTTGTTCGTTGTATTCATTCTGATTACATCACATGATTGTCAAAATGGCTTTGCATGCAAATCATCCCGTCCTTCCTTGTTGATAAAGGCTTTTTTCTACCTCTCCGTCTCTCCTGCAAGGAGAGCTCCACATCCTAACCAAGCCTTCCCTTCTCAGAAAGGAAGGATGTAACCGCCCTACTCGGTACTGTTTATGCCCCACCTGTCTTCAATAGTCTTTACGACCCTTTCGGTTCCCCTTGTAGGGGACAGAAACCCCAGCGGGAGGGTCCTTACCCTATACCCAAGCCCTAAATCCCTACCATAGGGATTAGGGATGTAACCGCCCTCCGGTGCTCGGAACCGCTACGCTCTAAGGTTGGCGGACCAAAGCGGTCTTCGCCAGGTTGTGCGGGATGGGACCGCCTGACTGTTATGGAGATCAGCGCTTACGTCCTTTACCAAATAATTCAGAATGCGAACCTAAACGAACTAATTCTATTGCATTATTGTTCTTATCAAACCAAATCAAAAGTGTATCATTTTCTATATGGCATTCCATATAGTTCTTCCAGTTGCCTTTCAAAGAATGAGGATTATATTCTTCCGGTATCTGATTGCCTTCTGCCAAAAGCTTAACTATCCCCATAAGCGTTTCTACAAATTCTTTATCATTCTTAAAACGCTTATAATCTTTCTTGAACTGCGAGGTCTTTCGAATTTCTTTCATAAACCCTATTCCTCCATTGATGCCATGAAACTTTCTAAGCTATCTACTCGAACTACTCCCGCATCATGACCACTCTCAGCCTCTTTCATTGCTGCCAAAGTTTCTGCGTTTGGAACATCTTCCAAAGCAGCACTCCTTGAAACTGGGGAATCTGAAACTATTTTAACGCCTCTCATAAGAGAGAGGACATTCTTTAATTGCTCCAACAAAGATGGACTATCTATCTGTAATGTTAACTGTGCCATAACTTCTATATTTAATTCGCAGCAAAGATAAGGGTTTTCTGTGAAACCACCAAATTTTGGGGGAGTTTTTTCAACTCTGACCAATTACTTGTAGAGATCTACGGTGATATCGAATGGTGAAGCGAAATCTTTCAGCATTGCATGCTTCGTAATAAGCAGCTAAGCACTATAACATTTTTCGACTCCCCTGTCCCCCTCTTGCGAAGAGGGGGTCCTTAACCCACTCCCAAGCCCTCGCCCTTTCCAAAAGGGCAAGGGATGTAACCGCCCTCCGGTGCTCGGAACCGCTACGCTCTAAGGTTGGCGGGGCATCAAAGCCCTCGCCATGGTTGTGCGGGATGGGACCGCCTTCCTATTATCTTGCTAAAGGTGCTGGGTACTACCCCTATTTTAAAACAACATTAGCTTGCAATAAGTCACAAAGAGAGCGTAACGTTTTTAATGTATAAGGACGAATCGTCAAGTCATCACAGATTAACTTCTTATCCTTACCCAAGAAAAACATACCACAATGATCATTAAGACCTGCTTTAACAGGATATATTCTTAATCTATCATGTAAGTTTGCTAAATAACTTGGAGTAAAAAGAGCATAACCCACATAATGGCTTTCTGTCTTTTTAAAAACATACTTACCTTTTTTATTCAAATGCTTTTGGTCTATAAAAGACAGCCTGGACAATGAGACATAAGACTCTACTTCACCATTCGTAAAACGTCGAAGATTAAATGCCGCAAAATTCAACTGATGGGTATTTTCATCATAAAAGGCTGGAGAAGACAACAATCGAGCAATCTCCTCCATATCTTTCAATACTGGTTTCTCAAATGTTATATCACATTCCATTAGGCTATGTTCTTTAAGACTTCCAAAAATTTAGGGAGTTCTGAAAGAGGAAGGATACCTTCTTTCTCTATCTCTCCATAATTGACATCATATACTATTCTATCACTAAGAATAGACAAACAGGCGTCTCCTTTGGAGGTCTTCCATTGCATTAATATATAGCCATTGGTATTTGGGAATATTGCTAATCCCTGAAGCAATGATTCGCTACAGGATGAAACAACTTTCTGAGAATAATCACATGCTTCTGATGATATGGAAGGGGAACCTGCGTAATCCCAATTCGCCGGCAAATCTCGAAGTTCAAGAATACGCTTCTCAAGTCGTTGTCTTAACGAAAGACTTGGCTTCTTTTTCAAGTGTTGCTTCAATAATCGCAAAGCTTCTGCCATAGCATCAGTTACACTGATGTTATTCTGCTCTGCTATCGTTGCATAGCCTTGATATAATGTATTATCGAGTACCAATGTTGCCATAATCGTAATATTCTAATTATTGGCTGCAAATATAAGGGTTTTCTGTGAAACTACCAAATTTTTGGAGGAGTTTTTGATCCTTGCTCTAATCTCCCACAGATTTGGCTTTACTTCCCACTGGTCAGTGGGTCCGGTGGACAAATCTCCCTTCGGCCGCCGATTTTCAATTCACGGATTTGCACAGATACTCTGGTTGCAAGCAACGGTTCTCACTAAGCTTCGCAGCAATAGATATTTCTCTGCACACGAATTACGCATTGATTTTACTGAACACGAATCGCACGAATTACACGAATAAGTTGCTTAGTCTCGAAAGATTGTATATCACCAATACAGCGTCCCCACTATAGTCCAAGTAGTTACACTTATCTGTATTTGAAAAAAGTTATTTTATTATCGTTTTGCAGAAGATAAGCTGCTCTCGGCAATTTGAAAGCAGCTTTCATTGCGCTCGTTTGTATTATCTTTTAGGGTGAAGGATTGCCTAAGCGCACTCCTTCACCTCATCGGATTTCTCAACATAGTAACATGGAAGCATAGACTTATTGTCCATAGCGAGCCATCGCCATACAGGCACACTTACCATCACCCAAAAGTCCATTGTCATGCTTCAACTTAAAAAAATGCGCTATGACATCCGCATCAACCAATATGACCTTTGCTCTTGCCATCCAAAGCCTCCTTTCCGAAATCAATGCCCATATCATATAACAAACCAAAATACTTGGCTTGGGAAATCAATCCCTTGTCATAAAGTTGGCGAGCCTTTACATTATAATCTCCTATCAGTTCCTTGCTATGGGTCGGCATATATAAAGAGGTAGGATAACCATACTCCGCAGCACTCCTTATCACATCATGCTGAAATAAACCATAAACCGTCTCGGAAATCAAATCCATCTCCTTGAGTCGATAGAGAAGGCAGGAACGAGAACAACGAAAGTTCTGCTCTATCTTCAATACCGTTGCCATAGAAATAGCATCTCTCTTTCGCTTCTCTACTGGTATTAACGATAGCACGCCATCCCTTGGCAAAAGTAAGCAACGAGCAAAATAATCAGCAGATTGTTCCTCTATGCTCTTTTTGCCATCTTCGTTATCCGTCTCATAGGATACACTAAAATCCTCTTGAAACAACAGGTGATAAAGTTCGTGACAAGCCGTGAAGCGTTGGCGACTATAATTGCTGCTTGTATTGACAAGCATGAATAGTCGCACATCATGCTCCTTACGAAGTATCTTGATAGCCATGCCCTCAAACCCCTCAGACAAAGGTTGAAAACTTGCTATGATATTCTTGTTGCGAAGCATTTGATGAACACTAACAGGCTCATTAAACTTGACTCCTTGCTCTTGGCGAAGAGAAAGGGACAAGAGTTCCAATTGTATTTTATCTGATTTTTTCAAGTTCATTGCTCATCATGATATAGTTCTTTACTATTTGCTGGAAGTGAGACACCTCTTCAAGATTAGCCACCCCATCACGTCGGAAAGCGTATGCAAAGTTCACTTGCTCCATGTTACCTTCGAGTATGTCATACTCATCAATACCATAGAGACGAGCCAACTTCTCCAAGCCCTCCATAGAGACTTCAGTCTCCCCCGTCTCGTACTTCAGGTAGGCTGGTTGGCTGATGCCAAGGTACTTGCTTACCTCCTCTTGGGTGTACTTGAATTTTTCACGAAGCACACGCAATATAGATTTATTGTCGTTCATTGCCATAATTTACTGATTTGCATTCATATATTGTCACTTAGATGGTGCAAAGATAAAAAACTATATCGTTATCTGCAAACTTTTTAGTTATATTTCACAGATATTTTTTAAAAAAAAAGCAAAGTTATAACTTAGCATCTTGGCACGGCGGCATTGTTTGTGTATTTTGAGAAAAGAATACGAGACTTAGACTCCCATATAAATAGCAAATGTGAGGTGATGCTATTTCTTTGAATGTAGCTGGCTGCTCTATAGCCTCCGCCAGAGTTCTGGTATCGTCAGCGGAGCCTTTGCTCTAAAGGGCTGCCGATATTTGTTTACGCAACAGAGTTGCGATTATTTGTCGGCTGGCGCATCATCAAGATTCTATCAATCTGCCGCTCTCACGCAAACGTTTCTTGAAACCCTGCATCACAGTATCAGCCCATTCATGAACGTTTTCTTTCATCGGCTACATGAACCACGCAGTTCTTGCATTCATACTATCGGATGTCCTTACCTACGCTGCCAGCCATGATTATAATTTGAATATCTTTGTACATCAAATACTTGTTGATTTTATTTTTCAATTAAAGAGCCCACTTTAAAAAGGGAGAAAGTTTATTATATATCTATTCTATCCTAGACTCTCCATTCGCCCTTCTAATGGATTTATCCAATCCCTCTATCAATCCATCATACGACCATTTCTCTATCGAGACTTTCGATTTAGCCTCTTCTTTAACCAAATCTCTCAGCTTAACCAAGACATCATGATCTGGAAGGAATGTATCTGAAAAATCACAATTCACAAGGAATTCATAATGGTATGCCAGGAATTGACTAAAAGCGTTACGTCCCCTATTGCTCATCTTGCGCAGAGAATCAAAGAGCTGCTGCGGATTCTCCTTAGCAAATATAGGACGCATCCTAAAACTAGAAGAGTGGTCAGGATAAGTACCAGAATCTATATAAGCTAAACTCCCTACATTCTCATCAGATAGTTGACGCAATGCTAATTGCATATCATCGGGCAGTTCTTCCTTCTTTTGCTCAAAGAGTTCACTTACAAAATTGATGATACATTTAGTCTTCTTCTTATCTTGGTCACATCCTCTTACACAATTGTAGCCCTGTATAAATGAATAGTGACATTTGAACAAATCCTTCAAACAGGTACAAGATTGATAGATATCCAACAATCTGTTCTTTATATCAGAGATGGCATCCTCTGGCAGTTCACGAAAGTGCATGGCATCGAAATATCCAAGGAAGCCAACAGATTTGCCCATATTAGCAGGCTCGGATATGGTTCCATCCTTCAATTCCTCCAGTAAGGAGTCATATAGTTCATTAAATTCATCATTCGTCTTATCCCAATATGAATCCAATCTTTCCAAAGCGGTAAGCTTCCTGGATTTCTGAGAGAGAATATTCTCAAACAGTGGAGCAAGGCTAAGTCCTTTTTCTATATGTTCTACTATCTTGGGAACCATTTCACTGCTCAAAGCTTCAAACTGATTAAGGCTATTAACTCTGTTATATTTCCCCATCAGATTCCTAATCTTCTGCGATTCTTCATCCTTGGTATCTACAAAAGCCTTCACTGCCCAATTTTCCCAATCGACAATATAACCACGATTGTCTATATTCCGGTATTCTGCATAAACAGCAATGTAGCAAGACAACAAAGAACGCAAATAGTCATGATTATTCTCTACCAGTTTGGTTGGCAATACCGAAATCAACGAACTGAAATCCAGTAGAGACTGCCGCAACAACCTCAAATTATGTGTTGCGGTACACTCAAAGCACAGTTGAATCATCCCAGTTTCTTTACTGAGGAAATCAGTTGCCATCATAGGTTCTGAAACAAATAGCTTTATGGCAGCTTCTATATCTGGGAGTATTTCAAACTCTCTACCAACTATCTTTTCCTTGAATTCGAGCAAATCATGCAGGGTCTTATCATTCAGATATTTCTCCTCACCTACCACAACAACATGACAATCACAATGTTCCACAAAATAGTTTATGAAACCGAGCAATTGCTTCATCGGTATCTGACATCGTTCCAGATCATCAAAGATAATAAACTTTACACCCTTAACTTCATCTTTATTATCATTCTCAAAAATGGATAGAGAATCCAACGCTCCAGAGAATGATGTTTCACTTTTTCCATCTTTATCTATATCTAGTTCTGTCTTGAAGATTATCTTGCTTGCAATGCGTCCAGCAATCTTCAGTATTTTGCCAGCCTTGGAATAGAAGAATGGATTCACGCATCTATCAATGGCAGATTTGATATCTGAGATTTCTCTCATACCAAAGAGTGAAACATATATTGGTTTCAGTTCGATGCTGTTCTCATTAGCTGGCAACTTGTCTGACTTATCAAATTCTTCAAGCCAATGCTTAACAAAGTAAGTTTTTCCGCATCCCCACTTTCCCCGTAGCAAGACTGCATACTGAGGAGATGGGAGTTTTGCATATTCGTTCAAGAAATCAAAAATCTGATTATTCATGGCTATACGTAATTTTTTCTATCCAAGATGTAGGACATTATACAATTCAACTTATTCTTTAGATAAGCTTTCTTATATGAACATCAAAGCTAACCTATACATATTACACCGATTACATTTACTATACCAATAGGAAGTACATTAACAGATTTTACTCCTTGTCCTTAATTCCGCAACACTTTGATTTAACTTTATTTATAAGTTCCTGAGCAACAA